>Ga0209212_1000543_pt1 | contig 71909 bp, 80 predicted proteins | sample RifGroC2_FD_183996 | JGI IMG/M metagenome (GOLD analysis project Ga0209212, IMG submission 183996) | Groundwater microbial communities from Rifle, Colorado, USA - Groundwater C2 (SPAdes) (version 2) | ecosystem: Environmental > Aquatic > Deep subsurface > Groundwater | place: Rifle, Colorado...
TCGGGCCTGTCGCATGATTGTGTGGAGAGGAAAGGTCACTTCTCTGGTGATCGATCGCGAGGGTCAGAGGAAAAAACCACAACAAGGAGAGTCTTCTATGAGCAGCAGAGACGAGTACGTGCGCAAGCTGCAGACCAAACTGGAAGAATGGAATAGCGACATCGATGCCCTCTCCGCCAGGGCCAGCGAAGTCGCCACCGAGGTCAAGCACGAATACAACGAACAGATCGAGGTACTCAAGACCAAGCAAGCGGAAGCCCGGCAGAAGATCGAGGAACTGCAGAAGGCAGGAGAAAACGCCTGGGTCGATCTCAAGGCCGGGATCGAACTGGCCAAAACCGCCATGGGTGAGGCCATCGATTCGGCCCGGGCGCGCTTCAAGTAAACGGGTAGGAGGACTGGGGCAAGAGCGGAGTTGAATTAGACGAGGCACGAGGCTTGGTACGCCCCGTGCAGAACATCTGATTGAAAGTTACAGCAACGGCAATGGCGCCGCGCTTCGATGGGGGCTGTGGTGCTTTGTCGTTCGCGCAACAGGCAGCCATTGCACAAATAATGGGCAAGACCTCAAGGGGAGAGCGACCATGGGTGAAAAAGAAGCAGCACTGGTCAGTGTCAGGGAGGCGGCCACCTTGCTGGCGACGACGGAAACGCGGATTTTGATGATGCTCAGGCAGGGAAAGCTGGTTGGGAGCCGAGTCGCAGATACCTGGATGGTGGAGCGGGCGGCGTTACAGACGTGCCGTCAACCGCAGGCCGCCGACGTTGCCCGCCCCGGGGGGTGTGGTGGCGGCTGCGGCGGCTGCAGCGGCGGACATTGAAGAGGAGGAAAGCTATGACCTTGACCGTCAAGCCCTCTGATCTGAAATTCAAATATCCCCGGGATGTCGCGCGGCGCGACGAGCCGAAATTCAGCGGACTCCCCGACGGCGTACCCTTCAATCGCCACGACCTCTACGAGATTCTGCCGCTGTTGACGGCGGTGATGGAGGCACTGGAGAGCGACGACGGCCGGGTATTGCACCTGTTGGAGGATCTTCTCAACGACATGCCGCGTTTCGTTACAACGCGCGGCGAAGTTTATAATTATCTCCTCGGATCGGCGCAGGAATGCCTGCGGGCGTAACCTCGGACAGTGCTGAAACCAGTTCCCCGTCAAACGTCGGCTTCAGCCAAGAGTCTCCGTTTGCATGCGGCGGCGTGGCGGTCGGCGGCCCGTTGCGGTTCGGGGAGGCGGAAGCCGGCGGTGGTCCGCAGCACCAGGGCGATGGCATCGTCGAGGGTGAGCAGATGGCCGGGGGAGACAAAGACCGGTTTGACCCCATTGCGGGTGCGGACAACGGCGCCGATGGTTGCGTCGAGATGCATCAGGGGAGTGTGCGCACCCCGCTCCGCTGCCGGTTCCGCATAGCGGCCGATCAGGCGCGACTTGGCGCAGCCGAGGGCGGGGAGACCAAGCTCGACGCCGAGGTGGCAGGCGAGGCCGCAACGGCGGGGGTGGGCGATCCCCTGGCCGTCGACGATGAGAAGATCGGGGCGTCGCGTCAATCGTCGCACCGCCGCGGCCAGAGCGGGCCCTTCGCGAAAGGCGAGAAAACCGGGGATATAGGGGAGGGGAGGGGGCTCAATGACGCAGGCAGCTTCGAGGGGGGTCAGGGTGACGAAATCGTAGAGGACCGCCACCGCGACGATACGCTCCCCGGCCATGGCTGCGTCGACCCCGGCCACCGTGGCTGGCGGCCGTGCCAGCGCTACCAGGCGCACCTGACGGGCCAGCGCCACCTGCTGCTGGCGCAGTTTCTCCAGATCGAGAAGCATGTCGTCAGTACGTGGGGGCATCGGGGGCGTCCCAGAGAATAAACGTTGCCAGCAACGGGCTGGTTCCAAACCTTGGACTATCTTACCCTGCCGCTGGCGGCACCCGCAGCCACGGCTCGACATCCTCGACGAAAAGAGGCGGCGGGACGAGGTGGGGGGGGAGCGGCAGGACCGTCGTCCCCGGCGGCGGCTGAAGTTCGCGGTAGAGGTCGACACAGCGGCGCAGATAGCTCTTGGAGAGGTGCAGCGGCAGCAGGTAACGCGGCTTGAGGCGCTGCATCAGGGCATTGAGGTCCGCCGTGCAGAGATGGTAGGAGGCGCGGGCCTTGGCGACATCCGCCGCCAGAAAGGCGCTTTCGCTGCAGAGGAGGGTCAAGCCGCCGAGGAAGCCTTCGATTCTGGCGACATTCTCCTCCGTCCAGCCGACGTCGGTGAGATAACCGATGGCGGCGCCGGGGCGCTCATGGCGAATCGTGACATAGAGGGCGGCGGGGTCGTCGACCGGTTGTGCCGGCTGTTCGGCCCCCAGGTGTCGCGGCGCGACGCCTGTTTCCGTCTGTCCTTTCCAGACCCGGCTCTTGAGGTCGTTGAGCCACTCTCCCGGGGCGAGGCCCTGTTCTGCAAGGCGACGGGGATCGACGGCGAAGTGTGGCCGTTCGTCGATGCGGAAGGCCAGGACCGGCAGCTTGTGGTCGAGAAGCTGTGCCGCCACCGTGACGTAGCGGCACGACCAGATCACCGCTCCGCCGCGCGCTTCGACCCCGTCGTCATGGCGGGCGAAGCCCTCGGGGCCGCTGAAACGGCTGTGGCGGATTTCCTCCGGCGCGACCTCGTGCACCCGCAAGGTGAACCAGGTCGGCTCGCACAGGTTCCAGTCGTAGCCGTGGAGGAGATGGTCGATCCGCTCGGCGGTCCCCGGCGGGCCGTAGATGTCGAGGGGGCGGGGGGAGGCGTGATGGTGGCGGACCAGGGTCGGTATCCCCATGATGTGGTCCATATGGGCGTGGCTGATAAAGACCGTGTCGATCAGTTTGACCACCCGCTTGGCGAGGTGGGCGATCTGGCCGCAGTCGAAGAGGAGAGCCCGTCTTAAGGGGCGGATGCGCAGAAAGAGGAGAGGATCGTCGAGGAGGCCGCCGAAGCAGGCCGCTTCGAGGTAGCGAAAAGGGAGGCGTCTTTTCTCTGTCATGCCCTCATCCTTGGTGCGCGGTCCGCAATCGGCGGCGAAAGTGCTCCACTACAGTTTACTGCATCCCCGGCGGCAGCGCGACGCCTGGAAGTTGTGCACACGCCGCTGCAACTGGTCACGGCACTGCTCGGTTACGTGCTCCTCGGATTCTCGAGGTCAGGAGAGGAAGGGGATCGCGAAAAGGGAGGAGGAAGTGGGGGGAGGGACTGGCTCCGCAGGTGCCAGTCTCGGTGGTTTCGGAGAGTGGAGGTTGCGCAGTTCTTCGCAGCTGAGGGGGGCTGGCAAAGCCCCCCCCCCTGGCTACCCGATCAGACTTGCACCTACTTTCTGACGACTATGTCAGCTTTCGTTTTGCCGACCATATCGAACAACTCCTTCTGCTCGGCCGCCGGGACAGTGAATTTATCCAGGGATTTCTGGAACTCCATGGCCATCACATCCCATTCTCTCCCGCTGATGTTCAAATGCGCATGCGAATCCTTCATCGCCTTCCCCGTGTATTTGCACGGACCGCCGGCCAACTCGCAGATCAATTGCGACACCTGGAACTTAAGATAAGGTGGCGGGGAGCTTTTACGTCCGGCATCGATCGCGGGATTCTTGTTCAGTTCTTCATTCGCCACGAGACGATCGATGAAATCATCGACGACGACGGTGATGCCCTTGAGGCCGCCTAATCGTTCATAGAGGGTGGGGGGCGTAGTTGGTTGTTGCACCGATGCAATCGGGGCAGCCGTTGCGGCTACCGCCAACGCCATAAACGCAATCGCCATCATTAGAATTTTCATGATCTCCTCCAATGTAAGTTTGGGGCCAGCATTCTTCTTATTGCCGCCATGGGTCCCTGGGCACGGCAGCAATAACAGCCGAGAGCTTGGTCGATTTTTTTTGACGGTGGTTAATGGCAAATGTCTTGGCCTGATACCCCTGATGATAACGGAGTTTTAAGGCACTGCAACAGGCAACATGGGGTCAAAGCCAACATGGGGTCAGACTTTTCAAGGTGCGCAGAAGGAGGAGCGGCAGTACACTCTGGACGAGGCGATTTGCGTAGCTCTCTGACCCCGTAGCTTGATTCTCCCGGTGAACTCGCAGTCTAAGGAAGTAATCCGATATGAAAGTGCGCGACAGCGGTATGTCAAGGAGGCTTTTCGGGTGCTCAAGCCCGGCGGGGTCGCGGCGGTGGTCCACTGGAACTACGACCCGACCACCCCGCGCGGCCCCGCCCTGGAGATTCGTCCCCGCCCCGAGCAGTGCATCGCTTGGGGACAGGAAGCCGGCCTGACCTTCGCTGGGCGGGAGCGTTTCGACCTGAAGCCTTACCATTACGGGCTGCTGTTCAGAAAGCCCTAAATCGATGCCGGAGGTTTGCGCTTGACAATGGCGTTGTCATCATCTATATAAGCGCATAAGTGTTTACTTAAAAGGTTTGCCGATGAAGGAAGTAGCTGAACTCTTCAAGATCCTTTCCGTCGACAAGCGGATTGAAATCATCGAACACCTCAAGAAAGAGGCGATGAGCGTCAATGCCATTGCCAAAACCTTGGGTGTGACGCAGTCCGCGGCCTCCCAGCACTTGCGGGTACTGAAGACGGCGGGGCTGGTCAGGGATGAGCGGCAGGGATATTGGATCTACTACTCGTTGAATCAAGAGGCATTGGAAGCTTGCCGCAAGCGGCTCAACCGGGTCTGTAGCTGCGGCTGCAGTGGCGGGGGAAAAGAGTGCTGAGCGCGCGTTTTTTTTGGCAATCAATATAAGTGCATATGCAGATACTAAATAGAAAGGAGGTGAGCGAGGATGGCCGAGAAAGACAAACAGGCGGACTCGAAGCAGGAAGAGGCGCCGAAGAAGCCCCAGGGCAATTGTTGCGGCTGCGGCTGCGTGCCGCAAGTCAAGAAGTAGGCAAGTCGACAGGGGAGGGGAAGTTTTCCTGCTCGGGAAAATTCACCACCCCAAACCACAAACCGCCCGCCGGATCGCTCCGGTCGGGCGGTTTCATTATTGTCGCGGTTCCCTGAGTCATTCAAGAGCAGTTGCAGGCAGCGGGCGAGGTGCGGCCGATGACAGAGGCGCGGGCCATTACCTCAGCGATTGTACAGCGGAAGAAGCCACTTGCGGATGATCGACTTGGCGCAGCGATTGGGGCGGGATGTGTCAGCTCTTGGCAAGGCAGCGGGTGACGTTTGCAGGCTGACAGCTGATAGCTGTTCTCGCATTAAAAAATCTGCTAACATCCCCTCCCAACTCAAGGTCACAGGAGGTTCCTTCATGGTCAGCAACCTGGTTATCTTCTCCGTCCTCGGCTTCATCGCTCTCGCCGTCGGCCTCTACTCCATCGGCGTCTACAACGCCGTCGTCCGCCTGACCCGCTACATCGACAAAAACTTCGCCAACCTCGAATCGATTCTCAAGCAGCGCCACGACGAGATCCCCAAGCTGGTCAGCGCCTGCCAGGCCTACATGCAGCACGAGCGCGGGACGCTGACGGAACTGACCCAGCTGCGCAGCGCCTACGATCGCGCCAGGGGAAGCGAGGAGAAGATCCAGCTCGAGAACCAATTGAGCGGGGCGCTGGGTAAGATCAAGGTCGCGGTCGAAGCCTATCCCGACCTCAAAGCCAACGAGCAGTTCACCCTGGCGATGACGCGCTTCTCGGCACTGGAGATCTCCATCAACGACCAGCGCCAGCTCTTCAACGACTCCGTCACCCAGCACAACATCTACATCAAGGAATTTCCCGCCCTCCTCATCGCCAACGCCGTCGGCGCCAGGGAGCGGACCATGCTCGCAACCCCCAAGGCGGAGCAGACCGACCATCCCGCCCCGTTTCCGTTGCAGTAGCTTCTTTCTCCTGTCATGCGACGTTCCTTCCTGCTGCTGATCCTGGTGCCGGCCCTCGCGGTCGGCATCTTCCTCGGCGCCTTTGCCGCCTCCAAGCTCAACGTCCGCGGCCAGCCCTTCTTCGTCTCCCTCTCGGACTTCGTCTTCCTCAATGACGGCGCCTGGCGCGAGGCCCTCGGTCGCGGCGTGCCGCCCCTGACCGAAGCGCACTACCAGTCGGTGATCGGCCGCTTCCGCCAGCACAGCCACCATTACGTTGAAAAGCAGGCGCTCTGGTGGCTCTCGGCCTGGGGAGAGGCGGCGGTGCCGCTCCTCACCGGGGAACTGCGCGAGCGCCGCGACTACGCGCGCACCCGCGGGGCGATCCGCGCCCTGGGGGAGATCGGCGGCGCGGACGCGACGACCGCCCTGGCCGAAATGCTCGCCAGCCTCGACCCCAAGGCCCGCTTTGAGACGGTCTATCACCGCACCGTGGTCGCGGCTCTCGGCAAGATTCCTCTGACGACGGCGAGCCGCGCCCTCATCGCCGCCTATGAGCGGCATCCGGAGCAGGGCTATGCCCTGGCCGAACTCGGCCGCACCGGCACCCCGGCGGCGGTCGCCTATTTGCTGCAGCTGGCTGCCGCCGGAGCACCGAGTGGGCGCGACCACGACGATCTGATCTGGGGACTGGCGATGAGCCGTTCGCCGCAAGGGGCGCGAGTGCTGGTTGACTGGCTGGAGAGTGCCCCGGCGGAGGTCGCTCGCCTCTGCCGCGACGCCCTCGACCAGTTCATGCGCGCAGAGGCACTGGAACCGCTCCTTGATGCCCTGGCGCGGGCCGACAACGACCCGCAGCGCGCCACCCTCCTCGATCTCCTCGACGGCCCCTGGGTGGCCGACTCCCCCCGCGCCATCGCGATCATCGCACCGCTCCTCGCCGACCCTTGGCTCGGCGGCGCCGCCCGCGACGTCCTGGCACGCAGCGGCAGCCACGAGGCCTGGCGGGCGGTTCAGCGTCAGCTGCCGAGGAGGGAAGGGCAGGCGTGGCTGGCCGACGAGCGGTTCTTTCATTGTTTTTACCGCTTCGGCGCCGTCGCCCTGCCGGACCTGGTGGCGCAGTTGCGTACCGCCACGCCAAGGGAGCAGGCCGACGCTCTGGCCATGCTGCCGCGCCTCTTCCTTCCTGAGGCCCGTCCTTATCTGGAGGAGTTGAAAAGCGCCCCCGCCCCGCAGGTGGCGGGGGCCGCGCGCAGCGCCCTGCTGCGCCAGGACAAGGTCGACCTCTTCCGTTCCTTCACCCTGGCGCTGCCGGAGCATTTCGGTGAGCTGGCCTGGGAAAATTTTCGCCCCGACTGGTTCTTCTTGGACTTCAACTACGAAGCCGGGTTCGAGGCGGTCTGGAACGTCTTCGCCTGGCTCCACCTCGGCGGCCTGGTGCTGGCCTTCTTCCTCGGCTGGCTCCTCTTGACCAACACCCTGCGCGTCTTCGAGGCGTACCGCTTCTCCCTCTTTCTCCTTTTCCTCCTCGCCGAAGGCTTCATCGGCGACTTCCTCTTCTGCGACCACTGGCCCCTCGACCCGGGTCTCGGCTACCGTCTCGCCACCGCCGTCCATCTGCTCCTCCTGGTCGGCTTCCTCGTCCGCGAACGCGAGCGGTTGCCGGGGGAGTTGCGCAGCCGCTTCGAGCGTCTCGGCGGGGCGAGCCTCTGGCTCATCCTGCCGCTGCTGCTGGTTCTCGGCACCCCGGTCTACGCCGAGGCGCTCCGTCTCGCCTTGCGCCAGTGGCCGCACTTTGGGGCCTTTTGTCTCCTCCTTGCCGTCCTCACCGCCCTGGTCATCGAACAGGCGCTCATCCCCCGCCATCGCTTCCCGCGCCGCTACGGGGTGGAGCGGCTCCTCGGCTTCGTCTTGAGCGGCGGACTGCTGACCCTCTTCGCCCTGGCGGTTCATCGCCTCGCCCTGCTCCGGCTGGCGTCCGGGGAAGAGGACGGGGCGCTGCTCTGCTGGCTGCTGCTGGCGCCGCTGCCGTGGTTCCTCGTGCTGCATCTGCTCGCCCTGCGGCCGCAGGAGTGGTGGATGCGAACGCCGACCCTGGAGCCTCCCCCCGGCGAGCGGCTGCGCCTCGCCGGTCGCGGACCGGAAGTGACCGTGCACCTCGTTCCGCCGCGTCCTCTCTGGCAGCGCCTCGTGCGTGTGACCCTGAAGGTCGCCTGCGTCCTCGCCGCGGCCGTTACGGTGGCGGTCCTGGCCGGCCAGGGCGGCAAGCTCGATGCCATGGTCCTGGCGGTCTTTGCCGGCCTGGTCGGCGCCGCCCTCGCCGGCATGCTGCTGCAGGGGCTCTCTCCCCGGCTGGTCTTCCAGCTGCGCGGCGCCTACGCCCGCTGGGGCCGTCCGCGTTACGGCGGGGTGGTCGGCGGCGCCCCCTGGCTGCGGCGACTTCCCGTGGTCGGCAAGCACAAGGGGCGCCCTGCCGATACAGGTGAGGAATTGCCGCCGGCCGCCGGCTTCGCACTCCTGACTGTCACCGAACGCCATTGGCTCCAACGTCAGCTGGGCGGGAGCGCAGCCTGGGGCTCACCCGTCGATCCGGCGGCAGTGGCGGTTTTCGTCCGCCCGGCGCGGACGGCGGCCGACCCCGAGCAGGGGTTACCGGTCCAGGTCGGGTTGCGTAACGGCGGCGAGGTGCCGGTCACCTTGGCCGCCCTCGAACAAGCGAGTCGCGGGCACTTTGTTAGCGCCAGCGTCGCGGGCGCCCCGGCCGCCCTCTGCTTCGACAAAGACGCCCGTCAGCGCCCCATCTCCCCCGGCGCCGACGTCACCGTGAGTGCGCGGATCTTCCCTTCCGTCCCGGCGAGGGGAAACGGCAGTGTTCAGGTCGAACTGCGCGGCGCGAATGTGCAGTCGGCTCCGTTTCGTTATCTGTTGCAGGAGGGGGAATGATGTTCCGATTATGCATGCTGCTCCTGGCCCTGCTCAGCTGCCTCGGCGGGCCGCTTCCGGCGGCGGCCCTCACGCCACCGGAGATTCGCCTGCTGCGGAGTGACGATCCGGCCGACTGGGAAAAGGGAGTGCGGATCATCCTTCCCACCGACCATTATACGGTCCCGGCACTGTCGGTCGCTGCCCTCAGCGAACGCCTCCCTTATTTGCGCCCGGAGAGTCAGCTCCTCGTCATGCGCAAGATGAGCTATGCCCTGGAGCGTGATCCGCGGGTCGTTGATGCATTCCGTCGCGTCTCGCGGGAGGGGGAAGCGGAGGCGCGCCAGATGGCGTTGCTCTTTCTCGATCGCCATCGACGTGACAGCGCGCACGCTCCGTCGTCCGAACCAAAGACGCAGGTGCCGCCAGTCTGGCGGCAGCCACTTCTTCAGGGTGGCGCCCTGCTGCTGGTCCTGGCCCCTCTCGCCCTCGGCGCCGCCCTCGTTCTCTGGGGCTTCCGCCTGCTGCAACTGCATCGCCTGCTGCGCCATCTGCCGTTATCCCGCAGCCGCTCTCTGACCCCGGGGCTGGTGGCGCTGCGCGGCGAGGTGCAGCCGTGCGGCGAGCCTCTCTTCCACCCCTTGAGCGACGAGCTCTGCGTCTACTACGTCGGCGCCGAGGAGCGGGTGCCGCAGCTGCGCTTCTGGCTGGTCGACGAGGCGGGGCGGGTCAAGGTCGATCCCGCCGGCATGGTCATGCTTTCGGAGGATGGTCTGCTGCTGCCGGGGGAGGAGGTGCATCTGCTTGTCAGCGCCGAGCGGGCCGGGGAGGGGAGCGGCGCGGAGCGCTGGCTTCTGCGCAAGTCGACGGAGCCGCGCAGCGCCTTCGAGCGCCTGGTCCACGGTGTCGTCGCGGGTCTCTTTGGTTTCTGCGCCGGCGGCAGCATCTCGAAGATGCTCTTCTCCGATCCGCGCCGCTGCTTCTGGGTCTGGGACGACCTCGACGGCAACCCCTTCGGCGGCCGGCGGGAGGTTGCCCTGGTGGTGGCGGTCTTCGCCTTCGCCGGGCTCTGGCTCGCCGTCGCCGCTCTCGTCGCCACCGCCCTTCTCGACCGCGACCTCGAACTCCTCCTGGCCTGGCTCGGTTGAACGGTTGGCTCTTTGGTGCTCAGCGCAATTGCTGCCACAAAAAAACGGCGGACCAGGGTCCGCCGTTTTTTTAATCGACTGTTACCGGGGGCAGGATCACCCCCGCCACACGGTCCACGCCAGATCGTTTTTGCTGGTGCTGTGGGTGAATTTGGTCTGGCAGATCTGGCACTGATAGTCCTGTTCCTCGAAGCCACGAGGCTTGGCACCCTTGAAAATGCGCGGTACGTCGGTCTTGCTCAGGTGTTCATGGGGCCGGCCGTTCTTGGACATTTTTGCCTGGATTTCACACAGGGGGCAAATTGCCATAGGAATCTTCCGTTAGCAGGAGTTGGAATAAACCTTCGACAGGCCGGAAGAAAACGGTCGGTCGGGGTGGGGTCTAATGGCAGCGCATGATCTTCTCGCCCTCGGCAAAGAGGACCACCATTTTTTGCGGACCGGTCACCCGTTGCACCAGGCCCAGGCCGAAAATCGGGTGATTGAGCAGGGCCTTTTTCTTGTAGGCTGCCGTCATCGAATATTCCGTGGCGCGAGAGGTGTCCATCCCCGGGCGCAGGGTCGCCCACTCTTCCCGTTCAGATTTGTGCGGATCGACGGGACGGCGCACGACGAGTTTCTTGGCCACCGAAGGGTGCTTGCAGACGTTGCACTGCACCTCCGTCGGCAACTCCTCGATCATGGCGACAATGGTGTGACTGGTGATTTTGCGGCATTTTGCGCAACGGGCCTGGAGCGTATTGCCGATCGTCGGTTTTTTGCTGCTCATGATGGGACTCCCTTGTTTGGTGTTGCCAGGCTGCAACCGATGGCGACCAGAGAAACGCTGGGCCAGAGGCAGACACAAGATGACATAATACACTCTTCGGCGCAGAATAGATACTCACGGAAAATTTGGCAGAGTTCTCCCGACAATTCCGTGTCATCGGAGGCATTCCGGCGGTCATGCGTACTGCCGATGCGGTAAACTGAAAGCATCGCGGATTCGATTCCGGTTATGCCCGACACCAAGGTTGAAGGAGACTCATCCATGCCAGCAAAGAACGCCAGAGAGTCGCGGGCAGTCAAAGCCGCCATGGTTCTGACCCCTGATGCCAACCATCACGGCACCATGTTCGGCGGCAAGGTCATGGCTTATATCGACGATATCGCCGCTCTCAGCGCCGCCCGCCATGCGCGGATGCCGGTCGTCACCGCTTCGACCGACTCCGTCGACTTCCTCCATCCGGTGCAGCTCGGTCAATCGGTCTGTCTCGAAGCCGTTGTGACATGGACCCACAAGACCTCCATCGAGGTCTTCGTCAAGGTGGTCGCCGAGGATCTCCTCACGGGGGCCCGCAATGTCTGCACCACCGCTTTTCTCACTTTTGTCGCCGTCGATGGCGAGGGGCGGCCGCAACCGGTGCCGGCTGTCGTCCCCGAGACCGAACTCGAGCGTTTTCTCCATGCCGGCGCTCCGGCCCGGGCTGAAGCCCGCCGCGGACGGCGCGATCTCTCCAGGCAACTGGCGTCGCGCTTTGGAACAACCCCGCTCTGGCAGCAGTAGGGCGGAAACGTTGCTGAGCGCAACCTTTTGGCGGCGAAATCGACCGCGCTTGTGCGTGCGGCGGGGAGACGTGCGCGGCGTTTCGGCCTTTGCGTATGCTGGTTTGCACTAGCGTGCCGTTTCTGCAATAATGCCTCGGTTTTCATCCGGAAGGGAGATCGCTCATGACCTTTGGCATCCTTGTTCTGCTCGTCCTCTATCTGTTGGCGACCCTGCTGGTGGTCGGTCTCGTCGCCCTCGGCTACGGGGTTGTGACCTACAACCGCTTCGTGCGCCTGCTGACCCATGTCGAGGCTGCTCTGAGCGATGTCGATGTATTGCTGACCAAACGCAACAACCTCATCCCCAACCTCATCGAAGCGGTGGGGGGCTATGCCGGCCACGAGAGCGGCGTCTTCAAGGAGATTACCGCCCTGCGCGCCAAGGCGATGCAGGCGACCTCCGTCGAGGAAAAGGCCCAGCACGAAGAGAACCTGCGCGGCCTCTTCAAGAGTCTCTTCGCCGTCGCCGAGAGCTATCCCGGCTTGAAGGCCGACGCCAACTTCCGCCAGCTGCAGCAGACCCTGCAGGAACTGGAGAACGGCATCGAAGCGGGACGACGCAGCTACAACGTCCGCGTGCGCGAGCACAATATCCTCCTCAAGAGCTTCCCCGCCAATCTTGTCGGCAATTTCCTCGGCCGTACCCCCTGTACCTTCTTTGCCAGCAAGGATGAGCAGGAGCGGCAGCTGCCCAAGGTCGATTTCTGAAGCGACAGCCAGCATCCCGCTGCAGGTAAGTTGACTAAAGTTCCTCTTCCCTCCCCGTACCGACAAGGCCCCTTATGACCGAAGAAATTTTGCCTGCCTTTACCGAGCTGGCTCTCGCTCCGGCCCTGCACCGGGTCATCGCCGAAATCGGCTACGAGACCCCGTCGCCGATCCAGGCCCAGAGCATCCCGCCACTGCTGGCCGGGCGCGACCTCCTCGGCCAGGCTCAGACCGGCACCGGCAAGACCGCCGCCTTTGCCCTGCCGCTTTTGACCCGCCTCGACCTGGCCCTGGTCCGGCCGCAGATCCTCGTTTTGACCCCGACCCGTGAGCTTGCCCTGCAGGTCGCCGAGGCGATGCAGACCTATGCCCGTCACCTCCCCGGTTTCCATGTTCTGCCGGTTTACGGCGGGCAGAATATGGGGCAGCAGCTGCGCCAGCTCGAACGCGGCGTCCATGCCGTCGTCGGCACGCCGGGACGGATTCAGGATCACCTGCGTCGCGGCACCCTCAAGCTCGATCGCCTTACCTGCGTCGTCCTCGACGAGGCCGACGAGATGCTGCGCATGGGTTTTGTCGATGAGGTCGAGGCGATCCTCGAGCAGACGCCGCCGACGCGGCAGACCGCCCTCTTCTCGGCGACCATGCCCAAGGAGGTGCTGAACGTTGCCCGCCGCCATCTCAAGGATCCGGTGGAAATTCGCATCAAGACCAAGACTGCCACCGTCGCCGCCATCACCCAGCGCTACTGGCAGGTCAAGGGGCTGCACAAGCTCGACGCCCTGACCCGCATCCTCGAAGCCGAAGAGATCGAGGCGATGCTCATCTTCGTGCGCACCAAGATCGAGACCGTCGAACTCGCCGAAAAGCTCGAAGCGCGCGGCTTCACCTGTGCCGCCCTCAATGGCGACATGACCCAAGCGTTGCGGGAGAAGGCGATCGAACGCCTCAAGAACGGCAGCCTCGATATCGTCATCGCCACCGACGTCGCCGCCCGCGGTCTCGACGTGCCGCGCATCAGCCATGTCATCAACTACGATATCCCCTACGACACCGAATCGTACGTCCACCGCATCGGCCGCACCGGCCGGGCCGGGCGGCCGGGTCAAGCGATCCTCTTCGTCGCCCCGCGCGAGCGGCGCATGCTCAACGCCATCGAGCAGGCGACCCGCCAGCCGATCACCCCGATGACCCTGCCGAGCCGCAAGGATATCGCCAACCGGCGCATCAGCCTCTTCAAGGAGCAGATCGCCGAGGCGATGGAGGCGCAGGATCTCGAGTTCTTCGAGGAACTCATCGATAGTTATCAGAGTGAGTACGATGTCGGCCTGCGCCGCATCGCCGCCACCCTGGCCTACCTGGTGCAAAAAGAGCGCCCGCTGCAGCCGGCCGAGGCCTTCGCCGAGGAGGTCGTCACCCCTGAGGTCGAGCGCGCCGTTCCCCGGGCCCCGCGCCGGGAGAGCAGCAAGACCCCGGAGATCGGCCTGACCACCTACAGAGTCGAGGTCGGGCGCAGCCACGGGGTCGAGCCGAAGCATCTCGTCGGCGCCATCAGCAACGAGGCCAACATCAGCAGCCGCGGCATCGGCTACATCAAGATCCACGACGACTACTGCCTGGTCGATCTCCCCGACGATCTGCCGCAGCAGACCATCCGCCACCTGCAGTCGGTCTGGGTCTGCGGCCGCCGCCTGCTTCTCAGCGCCGTCGGCAAGGGGGGCGGGGAGAAACCGGGCAAAGGCGGGAGTTTCGTCAAGGATGGCGCCAAGCGCCCGTTCAAGCCGGGAGCGAAGAAACCCTTCCCGGCGCGCGGAGCGAAGAAAGGGTCGTAGGCTTGACACGGAGGCTATATCCCCCTCACCCAGCGGGGGAGGGTTGGGGAGGGGTGCTGCCCTGGCCCCCCTCCTGACCTCCCCCCGCTGGGGGAGGAATATCAAACAAACCCCGCCTCGTCGAGTGCGGGGTTTGGCGTCCTTGGCAAGGGAGGATGTATGACGGAGCCGGTCAGGCCGGGGCGTTATCGCCACTACAAGGGGCGGGAATATGAAGTCCTCGGCCTCGCCCGCCACAGCGAGACGGAAGAACCCCTGATCGTCTATCGCTGTCTCTACGGGGACTACTCCCTCTGGGTGCGGCCCCTGGCGATGTTTGTCGAAGAAGTCGAGGTCGACGGGGCGCGGCGGCCGCGCTTCTCCCGTCTGGCGGCGGATTGACTCAGAGATAGCTGCGGGCGCCGACGAAGGTCCGGGCGAAGAAGGGCTGGGCCAGCGATTCGCTGCGCACGGTCTTGCCGGTGCGGGGGGCATGGATGAAACGATTGTCGCCGATGTAGAGGCCGACGTGGGTGACCCGCGAGCCCCCCTTGGTGGCGAAAAAGACCAGATCTCCCGGCTTGAGAGCACTCTTGGCCACCCTTCGGCCGAAGTCGAACTGGGTCCGGGAGTTGCGCGGCAGGTTGAGGCCGTTGAGGCGATAGCAGACCATGGTCAGGCCGCTGCAGTCGAAGCCGTCGTCGGTGGTGACGCCCCCCCAGCGGTAGGGGATGCCGAGAAACTGGCGGGCGGTCTTGACCAGTTCGCTCCGCAGGTCGCCGCGGCCGCTCTCTCTGATGCGGGCGGCGGCGAATTCTTCCGGGGCGACGACGTAGAAAGAACCGATGAGGTTCTGCTGCTGCAGGCGTGCGGCTTCGTTCCGGGCCGCCGTCGAGGTTTTATGACTGCCGAAACGGACCTTGTACAGCCCTGATTCGTGGCGGAAGTAGTAGGCGTCGATGCCGCGTTTTTCGAGGAGCTGCTCCAGGCGCACGGCGTTGTCGAGGTTGCTGAAGGCGCCGACCTGGATGGTGTAGCCCATGCTCTCCAGCGGGATGCCGACTTCGCTGCCGAGGAGATCGCCGATGGGGTCGCCGCCGTCGCTTTCGGGCAGTTCCGCGCTCTCGCCCTCTGCCGGACGCGGTTCGACCCGCGCCATTGGGTGGGGGGCGGGCGGGGGCGAAGAACAGCCGCCGGCGAGGGCGATCAGCAGGAGGGTGAGAAGTCTCAGGAAATGACGGAATCGGGTCATCACTGTTTCCAAAGTGTTTTTTGCCTGCGGCAGGGTAACACAGGGGGCGGCGAAATTCCATGTTCGGAACAGGGAGCGTTCAAGGACTAAAAAAAACACGCAGGACGGAGGTTGCCATGGCGGAATTCGAACTCGACGGTCACGACTATATCGAACTGCATAAACTGTTGCAGCTGGTCGGCATGGCCCCGAGCGGGGGGGCGGCGAAGATGTTCATCGCCGAGGGGCAGGTGACGGTCGATGGTGTAGTCGAGCTGCGCAAGCGTTGCAAGATTCGCAGCGGCCAGGTGGTGGAGATGGCGGGGGAGTCGGTGCAAGTGGTTTGAAGGTCTAGTACCCCCTCGCTCCATCCGCCCTAAAACCCCCGTTATCAGCAAGGAATCACTCCCCATGCCGCCTCGCGATCTCAGCCGCCTCGCCATTGTCCTCTGTGAGCCGCAGCAGCCCGGCAACATCGGCGCCGTCGCCCGTGCCATGGGCAACTTCGGCGTGACCGACCTGCGCCTGGTCAACCCCTGTCTCTACCTCCATCCCGAGGCGCGCAAGTTCGCCGTCAACGCCAGCCATCTCCTCGGCCGCGCCCAAGTCTTTGCCACCCTGCCCGAGGCCCTCGCCGATCTCCAGCTCACCGTCGCCACGACCCGCCGCGGTGGCCGGTTGCGCGGCGAGCTTCTCGACAGTACCGCGCTTCCCGGTCTCCTTGATCGGCTTCCTCCCCGGGCCCAGGTCGGTCTCGTCTTCGGTCGCGAGGATTGCGGTCTGAGCAGCGACGAGGTCGCCCTCTGTTCCCATGCCGTCACCGTGACGACCACCGACGACCTCGGTTCCCTCAACCTCGCTCAGGCGGTCCTTCTCTTCCTCTACGAACTGGCGCGGGCGCCGCAACCGAACTTACCTCAGGCGGAGGCCGACCTGCCGGCCCAGGAGGAGGTCGAGGCGATGTTCGCGCAGATGGAAGGGGTGTTGGAGCGCATCGCCTTTGCCAATCCCAGCCGCCCCGAGGCCGTGCGCAATCGCCTGCGCCAACTCATCGCCCGCGCCCGTCCCGCTCGCGACGAGGTCGCCCTGTTGCGCGGGTTGTGGAGCCAGCTGGCCTGGAGTATCAACGACTGGCGCGGACGCAAGCGCGGCAACAAATGAAACAAAAGGGGGGAGCCGATGGCTCCCCCCTTTGCTTTGCGGATGAAATTTTCTTGCGCGCTATTTGCCGCGACCGCCACCGGGCTTTGCCCCCGGTTTTCGTCCCGGAAAAGGGGCGCGCTTCTTGGCCGGGTCCGGCCGCTGTTCGCGGGGTCCCGCCGGACGCTTGGCTCGGGGTGCGGCCGGTTTCTCGCCGGGGGCGGTGCGACTGCGCGGCGGTCCCGGGCGCTGCTCCCGGGGGGCGGCAGGAGCCTCCGCCGCAGTGGCCTTGGCCCGGGCGGCGCTGCCACCCTTGCCGGCGGCCGGGCGTTGAGGCAGGGCCGGGACGACGGCGATCATGCGGTTGATGAAGCGGGCGCCGTCGAGGGAGACGAGGGCATCCTTGGCTTCGGCCTCGCTCGACATCTTGACGTAGGCACAGCCGAGAAACTGGCCGGTCTTGGCATCCTTGACCATGTGGACATAGGTAACCTTGCCGCAGACGGCAAAGAGCTTGCGCACGTCTTCCTCGGTCGCTTCGATGGAGATGTGCTTGACGTAGAGATCCTTGCTCATGGCGATCCTTCATGGTGTGGTGGGCTGTGCATGCTGCCGGAACTGGGGGCGATAGTACCATGGCTGCGGCAAAAAAACCGCGATTTTTCATCAGGCGTATAATGTGGTAAACAGCTCTGCAGAGCCGACGGCGATTTCCATCTGCAGACCATCCCTAGGAAGTCGCCGCTCGCAGCAAGGGAGGCATTTATGAAACGGACAGATTTCAGAGGCATGTGTACCTTGGCCAGCGAAGGTCGCTTGACTTGGGTCGAGAACACGACCCTGCACGAAACCGGTCGCGTGACGGCCTGTGGCGCCGACACATTGACGGTTGATGTCGGTGGCAAAAACGAAGATTGGCATATGCGGGATTGTCGCGAACTTACCCACGGGTACAAGGTCAACTATGAGGAAGTTTTGAAACATCCCCATGAGTTCGATACCCACCGGGATTGACCTGTCCCGGCAGCTTTGCACGAAAGCGGGCACTTCCTCGGGAAGTGCCCGCGCTTTTTGTGCCGGCACGAGGCCAATGCGATTCCTCATAGCCGTACCCGCCGCAGGCTGGTGAGATTTGCCGATATCGTCGACGATTGCGCCCTAGCCGCCGCGGATTTTTTTTACCAGCTGCTCCTCGTCGGGGAAGACGCCGGTCGCCCTTTTGGAATAGACCAGAGTGCCATCCACTTTGACCTCAAAAACCCCGCCGCTCGACTCGATGAGCGTGACCTCCGCCGGCAGCGCTGCCGTGATCTTTGCCGCCAGACTGGCGGCATGTTCGCGATAACCTCACTGGTTGCAGAATTCGATGGTGACCAGCATGCAGCACCTCCCGCTTGCAAGATTTGCTTTGTGCAAAAAAGTATAGCACCAGCGAAGACGACCGCACTTGCCGCCGGCGCACACCGCAGTATAGTGATGACTCCGGCATGGCGCATGGCGCGCTGTCTCTCCCCAGGCTGCCGGACCAAAATCACGGATAGGAGGTAAGTGATGGAACGCAAAGGTAATCGCTTCGTTCGTCTACTCGCGGCAAGCACCTTCATTTTGATGCTCTTGGCTTGCGTCGCCCCGGCATTGGCGGGTGAATACACGGCGCTGACGGGGGTCAAGGGGCTCGACTCGGTCTTCGATGTCAGCCTCGGTTCGCCGGCGAAGGCCAGCGTGATCTTTCCGGCGGTCAAGGACGTCTACGAAAACAAGGAGGTCCGCGCGCTCCCGGCCCCCCCGCGCACCGTCATCGTCTTTCATGGTCCCGCGGTCAAACTCATTTCCAGCGCCCGCAAGGGGGTCGATAAGGAAGACCTGATGGCCCTCGACAAGGTCGCCGAAATGATCCGGCAGTTCAAAAAGGACGGGGTCAAGATGGAAGTCTGCATGTACGCCGTGAAGGTGATGGGGGTCGACCCCGCCACGCTCATGCCCGAAATCGACCGCGTGGGCAACGGTTTCATCTCCGTGCTGGCGTACCAGGCCCAGGGGTACGCGGTGGTGACCGTCCCGTAAGAGCAGGGGCACCTCTTCGTCTCCTCGTCCTGCCGCGCAAACAGTAAAGGCCGCCCCCCACCGGGAGCGGCCTTTACTGTTTCAGTCCTCTGCAAAAATCGTCAGCCGAGGTTGGCGTTGGCGAAGTCCCAGTTGATCAGGTGGTCGAGGAAGGCCTGGAGGAAGTCGGGGCGGCGGTTCTGGTAGTCGAGATAGTAGGCGTGCTCCCAGACGTCGGCGACGAGGAGCGGCTTGAGTCCCTGAACGAGAGGGGTCTCGGCGTTGGCGCTCTGGACGATGGCGAGCTTGCCGTCCTTGAGAACCAGCCAGGCCCAGCCGCTGCCGAACTGGGTGACGCCGGCGTTCTTGAAGTCGGCGGCGAACTTGTCGTAGCCGCCGAGCTCGGCCTCGATCTTCGCCGCGATCTTGCCGCTCGGCTTGCCGCCACCGCCGGGTTTGAGGCACTGCCAGAAGAAGCTGTGATTCCAGACTTGGGCAGAGTTGTTGAAGAGCCCCTTTTTGCTCGGGTCGGCGGCAGCCGCCTTGATGATCGCCTCCAGCTCCTTGCCGGCAAGATCGGTCCCCTCGATGAGCTTGTTGGTGTTGTCGACATAGGCCTTGTGATGCTTGCCGTGGTGAAACTCGAAGGTGCGGGCGCTGATGTGCGGCTCGAGGGCGCCTGGGGCAAAGGGGAGAGCGGGCAGGGTAATCGGCATGGTTAATCCTCCATCGGCTGGGGGTGTGCGGGATGACGCCAAAGACGGGGTAAGTCTAGCCGAACGGCGGCGTATTGCAACCGCTCACCAGCCATTGTCGGCGGCCCCAGTCGTCGTTGAATGACTTGCGGATCTCTCAATAGCCGTACCCGCCGGTTTCAGTCTTGACCAGTCGGCCGTTTTCAAAGCGCAGGTTGAGGATCAGTTTTTTGGGGCCGAAGTTGTATGTCCACTCTTCGATGGCGATCGTCCGCTTCAGGCTGGAGTGAGTGTCGATTTTGTCGATGACGCTATCGGCCCTGCTCTCCCGGTTAACTGGCGCGCCGCATTTCAGCTCTACTTCGGCGGCTGTGTCTCCCGCTTTCAATAGCTGTCCGTCACGGCACATATCGACAGACCCATTGACGGCATAGCCGTAACTTCCGCTCCTGATATCGGCAACACGGCCATTCATGAAGGTGACGATCTGCATGAACCGATCGGGACCGAAGTTGTAGACCCAGTCGTTAAAGACAAAAGTGGTTCGCACTTCTTGCGCTTGATCAATCCCTTCGCGCAGCTGTTCCTGGTGTTCGCTCTGGGCGACCGGTTCGCCGCACTTGAGCAGCACGTCCGCTTTGGTGTCGCCGTTCGCGACGAGATAGGTACCGCAGCGCATGGAGCCGGCATGAGCGCTGGTGGCGATCAAAAGAAGGAGAACGAGAAAACGGACGACAAGTAACCTTTTCATATGACCCCCCTGGTTTGATAGAACGCTGGACAGCGTGTCGGCTACGTCAGTTTTTTCGCGCCGGTGCCGGTGCCAGCGTGGTTTCAATCGGCGGCAGCTCCTTGACCAGCTTGGCGTAGGCCAGGGACATCTTCCCCTCTTCGATGTCCGAGACCTTCCACGCCCCCTGTTGCAGGGTAAAGGACCAGATCGTCTCGACCTCCTTGACCTTCTTGTCCCCCTCGACGACCTCGCCGCTCTCCCGCTTTTGCAGATAGTCCTTCATCTTGCCGGTGATGGAGAGGACCACCATCGAATCCTCATGCGCCGCGCCGTTGTTGCGATGGACAAAGAGGAGGGGCTTGATATTAGTGATCTTCTCGACCTGGCAGATGTTGACCAGACCCTCGCGCTGCCAGCGGTTAAGGTGCACTATCTGCTGGTTTTGCCAGTACCAGTCGGTCATCCAGCCGTAAACTCCGGCGAGCTCTTCCTGCTCCCAGCCCGAATGGACCCGGTAATAGCAGTCCTTGGCCCGCTCCATGATCTTCAGCCAGTCGAAGGTCGGGCTGTGCGCCGCCATGAAGCGCAGATCCTTGCGGGCGCGGCGCTCGGAGAGTTTTTCGCGGATGAGGATGGCGATGATCAGGGGGAGAAAGGCGATGGTCAGCAGTCCGAGGATGATCTTCCCCCACAGGGTACTCGCCACCGCCGTGGCGATCTTGCCGCCGGGGCCGGCGAGGGCGGGTTCGGCGGCGCAGAAAAGCAGGAGGATGAGGAGGGGGAACAGGTAGAGGAGGGGCTTTTTCATGGGTGCTCCTTGGAGGGAGGATGATGTGTTGGGCTGAGAGTTGCGACGGACTTCTGGTTGGACCCAGCATTTTGTTAACACTATCTCTACAGTAGCTGATGTACTTAGGGACAGTACTTTCGTCGAAAAGATCCTTTTGCCGTTTCTCTATTTCCTCTCACTGCGACAGAAAAAAACGCCATACTAACCAGTAGAAAAAGATGACGCCAATCGTGAAAATACTGCCAATCAAAAACTCACGGTGTTCCTTTGATGAATCCTGAGTGATCTGCGCTGTTATATCTAGAGAATTATTATCAAGATTTCTCGCAATATCCATTAAGCTTCTAATGTTTTTGATTGGCGAGTTCCTCAACATGTCTTCCGCTAGTGAAGCGATTTCAGATGGCCTGTATAATGCTGGTTGCTTCTGCCTGATTTCTAGGATCTCTTGATTTCGTGGAACAGTTTCAGCATGTATAGATTCGGGAATGTCGTGATACCGAGTCAACCAGCCCCATTCAATACTTAGGTTCTCATTGAATATTTTTACTGACATGCGATCTTTTTGGATCAAAGAGACTTGCGGGGGATTTTTTAGTTTCACTTTTTCAAATAGACTGGCAGATAGTCCTCCTCCACGCCGCCGTAATATATCTGCGCCAAGCTGGACTTCGTAATCATCTATTACGCCACAGACACGTGGTTTATCGGGAGAAAAAAATTTATATCTACCGTTCGGAATTACGTCGGAAAATCTTTTTAATGCACGTCTGATTGAGAGCTCAGCAATGTAAGAATCAAAATATATCATCCAGACTAGAATAACTGTGGCTAGCGCAAGTACAATTGTCAATATCGGTACCATTTGCCCCTCTTTATAAGCCAACACCTAATTGACCAGTTCACGCGCGCGCGTGAACTGGTGATCTACCCTTATGGAGCATTTATTTCGTTTTCCCGGTCGAGGGAAAGCATCTCCATGTCTATGCTTGCATCTAAAGTAAGATGCTTTTCCGAAGCAATGAGCTGCATCCCCCGATTACGACAAAACCGCCGCCCGGCATGATCCGGTTGCGGCGGTTTGTGGTTGGGCTTGGACTGTGACCCCGCCGTGAATGGCGAGTATTATGCGGGGTTTATGAGTGGGCGTCAACGACGAAAGGGGCGGGATAGCTGCCCTGTTCGTACGGCTCATAAAGCCAGGTGTTTTTCAATGAGCGGGATGATGTCAGGCGCACGCTCGGCAACGAGATCATGGGTGCCGTTGTTGATGACGACGAGTTCCGCGCTTCGCAGCAATTCTGCCAGCCGTCGTCCGACCGCGACCGGACTGATCGGGTCGGCATCGCCCCACAGCAACAGCACCGGACATGCAAGCTCTCCCAGCCGGTGGGACAAGTCCTCCCTCGCAGCCAAAAACCAGTCAGGCACGTCGGGATTCTGCTCCCGATATGCCGGCCGCCAATCTCGCGCCCCCAAGGCCGCAACGTCAAGCCCGCCGGAGGTGACGGAGAGAACCAGGTGTTTCACCCGGTTTCTGGAGAGCCGCACGGATCGCGATGATGCCCCCCATGGACTGAGCCAGGATAGCGATCGGTTGTGAGATGGCTGCCGCCACGCGCTGCACCAGATCGTCAATGCTGTTGACGTCAGCGTCCCGCGGCACGCCCCCAAAACCCGGCCAGGCGAAAAACTCCCGCATCCCCGGATGTTTCAAGCCATCGCTCACCGGTTTCCAGAATTGGGGTTTACCCGCTGCCCCGGGGAGAAATATTAATTATTCAGCCTGGGGGGTGTTTAGCAAAGTGCTCACCAATAAGTTTCCTCAGGAGAATGACAGCAACGTCTGAATTAGCCGCGCCGCAAAGCGTGTCTATGGCCGAATGAGGTTAGGCCCGCAGAACGTAGCTCACGCCAAGGGCACACAGATACAGCCCAACTCCGAATATGGTATGCGTCGCAATACTTTTCAGCCTTGCCTGCGCCGGTTTGGGAGTTCTTGAGGAAGCCATGCCGAGGCCTAATGCTGGCTGCATGATGAAGAACGGGAAGACGACGGTTCCGATGCCGTAGAGAAGCGCGGGCAAGAAAGTGGGGCGTGTCAGCCAGTCGCCCGGTGCGAGTGTAACGAACACAAGTGCGAACCCGACTCCGATCGTGTAGTGGGCAATCCATCCAACCGTGCATTCGAAAGGTTTTTGTGGCGCGGCGGTGATATTCGCATGCCTGAGAGTTCCCTCTGGCATGTGGCGAAGCCAGCGTCCGAGCAAACAATAGTTGAGCGATGGGATAGCGAAGAGGCGCTTCAGGAAGAGGTTCCAAATGTCCATGATCAGACTCGCGCCAAGACCAATGGCAATCGCACCCAGGATGTAAGGTGTTTCAATTCCCATAATCCACCTCGAGATGCTGCCTTACCAGACGCTTATCCTCGACACAATGAACTGCTTCACCCCGATCACGACAAAACCGCCGCCCGGCATGATCCGGTTGCGGCGGTTTGTGGTTGGGCATGGACTGACCCCGCCGTGAATGGCGAGTATTATGCGGGGATTATGAGTGGGCGTCAACGACGAAAGGGGCGGGGTGGCGGGCGGAGTGGCCGTGGCGGTGTCAAGACCGCGAGGGACGCGAGGGAGATTAAGGCGCAGGCAACAAAGGGCATAAGCCTGCCGCATTATTTCACTTCGGTCAGATAAGAAGTGAGGCGCTTGATTTGCGCATTGTTCATGACGAAGACATCGCAGAAGACCGCGTTGAGCACCCCGCCATCCCTCCTTTTGGCGCGCACCGTCCCTTCGGCGACAACAACGTCGTTCTCTTCGACCATGCGGGTGACGGTGACGACCGGGCGGCCGACGAAGGCGGGGTTTTCGATTTCGTTGTCGAAGGCGGCCTTACCAACCAGATGAAAGGCGCCGGGCATCTCCCATACGACGTCGTCGGTCAGGCACGAGAGGATTTGCGCGTGGTCGGATTTGTTGAAACCGTCGATATATTTTGCGACGGTTTGTTTGTTCGCGGTCATTTCCTGCCTCCCTTGGCTTTGACCGGGTTGGTCAGCGACCGGGTTCCGATCCTGCGATGTTTTTCTGGCGGGTCATCGAGGCCAGCTTGCCGCCGAAGTGGCCGAGCAGGACGACTACCGGCAAGGTCAGGACGATGCAGCCGCCGTAGAGCCAGGCGATGCCGCCGCCGGCGGCCAGAGGATCGGGCCACGTCAGGCGGATTGCCATCACCGCGGTACAGAGCAGCGCCAGCAGGAGTGAGAGTCTGATCTTGTGATAAAAGATCGGCGCTTTGCCGCGGTGGAACTTCAGGCGCCAGTCGCGAATGCCGGAAAAAAAGGAGAGCGGGATCGCCAGCGCGGCAACGCTGATCAGGTGGATGACGGTGCGCTCGAAGCAGGGGTCGGTGGTGATCAGGGACAACACCAGGAAGAGCACGGCGACCGGAACAAGTCCGTTGACGAAATGGGAGGAGACGGCGTGGAAAATAAAAGTACCGTGCATTTTTCTGATGAAATTTTGCATGGTTTCGGTCTGCCTTCCGACCTACTTATAAGGCCAGGTGCTTTTCAATGTACGGGATTACTTCAGGTGCGCGCTCGGCCACGAGATCATGGCTGCCGTTTTTGATGACGACGAGATCCGCTCTCGGCAGCAATTCCGCCAGCCGTTGTCCGACCGCGACCGGACTGATCGGGTCGGCATCGCCCCACAAAAGCAGCACCGGACATGCAAGCTCGCCCAGTCGGTGGGACAAATCCTCCCGCGCCTCCAAAAACCACCCGGGGACATCCGGATTCAGCTCCCGAAATGCCGGCCGCCAATCCTTCGCCCCCAAGGCGGTAACGTCAAGCCCGCCGGAGGTGACGGAGAGGACCAGGTGTTTCACCAGGGCCGGTTTCTGGAGAGCCGCACGGATCGCGATGACGCCCCCCATGGATTGCGCCAGGATAGCAACCGGTTCCGAGATGGCTGCCGCCACGCGTTGCCCCAGATCGTCAATGCCGTTGACATTGGCTTCTCGCGGCACTCCCCCCAAACCCGGCCAGGCGAAAAACTCCCGTTTCCCCGGATGGTTCAAGCCATCGCTGACGGGTTTCCAGAATTGGGTGTTACCCGATGCCCCCGGAAGAAATATTAATTTTTCTGATGGGGGGTTGTTAGTCAAAGTGCTCACCGGAAGTTGCCTTTGGAGATATAGTTCAACGGTTCGTGGGGACTCCATCGTTAGACACAGGTTGTTTGAGGCAAGCAGTTATTTGGCCAAGCTGCACCAACGGCTCCCGGCGTGATTTGCCGCGTCAGTGTCCGCGCCGTGGTTATGCATTGCGCTATTTGATACAGGCTTGCATCTATAGCCAGATGTTTTTCCCCGGCGCAATGAACTGCTCCAACTCGATCACGACAAAACCGCCGCCCGACATGAGTCGGTTTCGGCGGTTTGTGGTTGGGCATGGACTGTGACCCCGCCGTGAATGGCGAGTATTATGCGGGGTTTATGAAGGGGCGTCAACGACGAAAGGGTCGGGCTGGCGGGTCCTTCACTCCGACATCCAACCTCGATTTCCCCGCACCGCGGTCGGCTCTCTGGCCGGCGGCGTTCCCTCCTCCCTCCGCCAGTAGTCGCGCTGCCGGCGAAAAGGGGTGATCAGCGCATTGCCGAGGCGGTTGTCCTCGGCGGCCGCATAGGCCGGAATCCCTATCTCGATGTCGGCTTGAGGGATATTGAGCCCCAGGGTGCGGTGCAGACGGTCCCACCAGGGGAAGATGGTGCTGTAGTTGGAGTTCGTCTCCTCCCGCACTTGGGAGTGGTGGATGCCGTGCATGCGCGGGGTGACCAGGAGGCGGTTGAGCAGGCGCTCGGCCCGGATCGGAAGCCGCACGTTGCTGTGTTGAAAGAGGGTGACCGCCTGAAAGATGACTTCGTAGATCCCGTAGGCCCAGGGGGAGGGGGCGATCAGAGCGATCTGGGCCACCCGAAAGGCGGAGGAGAAGGCGAGCTCGCCGAAGTGGAAGCGAAAGGCGGTGGAGACGTCGAGGTCGGGGTCGATGTGGTGGACGTTGTGGAAGCGCCACAGCAGCGGGATGCGGTGATTGGCCCGGTGCCACCAGTAGAAGCTGAGGTCCATCAGCAAAAAGGCGAGGACCGGCCGGACCGCGGCGGGAATCGCCGGCAGCTGTAGCAGGCCAAAGTGGATTCGCCCCGTCCAGCCGAGCATCGCCTCGGCCGCGGGGCGCACGGTGAGGGCGACGGTGGCGAAGGCGACGGCAGCGAAGATGAGGTTGACCAGAAGCCGGCCGACGAGCGAACGGCGGGGACGGCGCAGGGGGAGAAGCCGCTCCGAGAGAAAGAGGATGACGAAATAACCCCCGATGACGGCTCCGGCGAAGAGCGTTTCCCGCATCGGCGTCTACTCCAGGTCCTTCCGCATCCGCTCGAACTCCTCCTTGCCGATCTCCCCCCGGGCATAGCGCTTCTTGAGAATGTCGAGGGACGACTCCTGGGCCTCTTTCTCTTTTCCGGATTTGCCGCGATTGGCAAGCTCGCGGAACGCACAGATCAGGCCGAAAATGGCGAATCCCCAGAATAGAAGCATGAAGATCCACATCACCGGGTTCATCATGCCCCAACCGTCCATCATCCCGCCGCCGTGCATCATAATTCCACCCTCCTCACTTAACGGCCAAACTCATGCCTTCAGGTTAACCGGGCGGCCCGGGATGTCAACGGAAGGGCACAGCCAGACTTGGCAGGTTCATGCTGTCGGCCGGGACTTCGCCGCCGGCGTTTCGATGGGCGGTAACGAGGACCGCAGCAATGAGAGGGTGATGGGCCTGCCCGGCCACGGGGAAGCCGGGATGACTCATGATCGCTTGAGCCATTTCCAGTGGATTTTTCGAGGTGGAGTAGTGGCAGTGGGTCCGGATGACCTCCGGGTACTCCAGAGCCGAGCAGTCCCGGCAGACGGCCTCCTCTGTCGCCTGGCCACAGAGCTCAAACCATCCCCCACTGGGTTGGGGCGAAGTCGCTTTTAAGGAAATCTTGTTTCAGGAAACCACTGAGCAGATACAGGCAGAAGAGACCCCAGCCGATGGTGATGACATAGGAAAAGATCATGAAAAAGAACGACAACGGCCTCATGTCAAAGGCGAAATGCGTTTGCAGGTAGAGCGTGATCCGGTAAAAGCTGAATCCGTACAGACAGGTAATGGGGGGCCATTGATAAAATCCTGGTATTCGGCCTTGTCGGCCAGCCATTGCACGAGTTGTTTCAGGTAGATGGCCGTGTCCTTATTGCTTCCCATGTTTCCTCTGGCCGGTTTCAAACCCTGCTTGCGCGGGCCTCCGCAAAGGCCGCCGTCAGCGCCGGCGCTGCCCGGTCGATCTCTTCTTCAGTCGTCATCCACCCCACCGAGAGCCGGACCGCGCCTATGGCGCGGTCCGCGTCCTGACCCATCGCCGCCAGCACGCCGCTGACCGCATCGCCGTGGGCATGGCAGGCCGACCCCAGCGAGGCGGCGACATCCCCGGCGCAGCGTTCGAGCAGTTCCCGCCCGGAGACGCCGGGAAACGACACATGCAGGGTGTTCGGCAGGCGGTGTTCAGGATGGCCGTTGAGCTGCAGTCCGGCAACGGCATCTTGCAGCTTGCCGTGCAGGAGATCGCGAAGGGTTTTCAGACGAAGCTCTGCCATGGGAAGCCTCTCCCGCGCGAGCCGCGCCGCCTCGCCCAAGCCGACGATGGCCGGCACGTTCTCGGTCCCCGGCCGAAGACCATATTCATGGTCCGCTCCCGCCAGCACCGAGGCGATCGGCGTGCCCACCCGCACGAACAAAGCGCCAACCCCTTTGGTGGCGTAAAATTTGTGTCCCGCCAAGGTCAGCAGGTTGACGCCGAGGGCCGCGACGTCGAGCGGCACCTTGCCCGCCGACTGGGCGGCGTCGGTATGCATCAACGCCCCGTGTGCCTTCACGATGGAAGCGATCTCGGTCACCGGCTGGAGGGTGCCGATCTCGTTGTTGGCGTGCATGACGGATACGAGGACCGTGTCGGGACGTAGCGCCGCCCGCACGTCTTGCGGCGATACCCGGCCGTATTTGTCGACCGGCACCACGGTGACCGCCCAACCGGCTTCTTCCAGCCGCTTCGCCGGAGCTGCCACCGCCGGGTGCTCCACCGCGCTGACGATGAGATGCCCCGGTCGCCCGTGAGCGCGTGCCACACCGAGGAGCGCCAGGTTGTTGGCCTCGGTGGCACTGCCGGTGAAGACGATGTCGGTTGCCCGCGCATTGATCAGCGCGGCCACTTGGGCGCGGGCCTGCGCCACAGCCAGCTTGGCCCGCTGGCCGAAGACGTGGGCCGACGAGGGATTGCCGAAGTGCTCCCGCAGATACGGAATCACGGCGTCCGCCACCTCGGGCGCGACCGGCGTGGTGGCGTTGTAGTCAAGATAGACCGGCAGCTTCATGTCAGTCCTCCGTGAGGTAGGTTGTTGAAGTTCAGGCTTCCGCCAAAACCTCGACAGGCAAGCCTTCGGCAGCCCACTCGGCAACCCCGTCGGAGATCTTGCGCGCCCGAAATCCTCGCTCGCATAGCAGCTTGACCGCCTCGTCGGACAGGAGACAGAAGGGGCCGCGGCAGTAGGCGACGACTTCCTTGCCGGGGGGGAGTTCGGCCAGCCGCCGCTCGATTTCCGCCAGCGGCAGGGAACGGGAAAAGGGAAGGTGGCCGACGCGGTATTCCACCTCGGGGCGGACGTCGATGACGATGACTTCTCCCTGCCGCGCCTTCTCCAGCAGGCTCGCCCGGGATTCGGCGGTCAAGCGTTCCGGCGCCGAAAAAATCTCGTCCAGGGCCACGCGCAGTTCCACCAGATGCTTCTCCGCCACCGATCGCAGGTTGAGCCAGAGGCTTATGATGTCGTCTCCGCTCAGTCGGTAGGCGATGAATCGGCCCTCGCGCCGGGCCTCGACCAGCCGCGCCTCCCTGAGTACCTTCAGATGCGCGCTGGCCAGCTTGATGTCGATGGACACCTCGGTCGCCAGTACCTCCACCGTCTTCTCACCCTGGGAGAGCAGCTCCAGCAGTTCCAGGCGCTTCGGGCTAGCCACCGCCTTGCCCACCCGAGCCACCTGTTCGAACAAAAGATCTTTGGTTTTTCGCGATTCCATAGTCTGACAATCTAAAGATTATTAGAATGATGGTCAAATCCTTTTTTCATCATCGCGTCTGAACATTCTTGACGGGCCTGCACGGTCGGGCAGGGACTGGGGCTGACGGTTGCGGTTCAAAGCTTTTGGGGGACCGCGGGTTTGAAGAAAGACGGGGAGATGGCATACGCGAGGTCAGGCTTCACGAGGTCAGGCTTCAAAAATGTCAAATTTGAACGAGGACTTATCAACTTGGAAGCCTGACCCCACTAAGCCTTGTGACCCCACTAAGCCTTGACCCCACTAAGCCTTGACCCCACTAAGCCTTGACCCCACTAAGCCTTTTTAATTTTTCCGTCTGGGGGGTGTTCAGCAAAGTGCTCACCGAAAAGTTGCCTCAGGAGAATTAGTACAACGCGAAGGGAGTGCACTAGGGGGCGGGTCTCAACTCTTTGCACATGCCAAATTGATTCATTGTTGATTGTTGAGACCAGACCCCTCTGTGCCTTTTTTGCGCAAATTGATACAGCGACGCATGATTATACCTAATGTTCCATAAATAAGAATTTGCATGATGCAAGCCATTACCGGGAAGGGAATCGGAATTAAACTACTTACCATAAGCCCAACAATCCACGCAGGCATGCTGGTAATAAATAAAAAAATATGAAAACCTGTTCCCTGTATGTATTCTGGCACTACAGAACTTTCTACAGGATTAATGTTAAAATGAAGCGTAAGCAGCATGAGCGCTATTCCGATAAAGGCTGATATCCAGAAGAATTTGTCTTTGAAGAGGTTTCTTATCATTATAGTCTTTCAGGGTGACGTGGCGATCACAAGACCGCAACAAAGGGTATCGCCTGACGTCGAATCAGGCTTCTCCGTTCCGGTACTTGATCAGAATGACGAACGTTATGTAATGCGTCACCAATAGCGCAGGAACCCAAAATGCAGGTATCCAGTAAGCGGGGCCCAAGAACACATGAGCTCCATAGATCGTAGCAAGTGAGATCGCAGCAACGAGATCCAACGTTCCTTCGACAGCGAAGATCCACACCAGAACGCGCGCACCTTTCCAATTTATTGCCACAGCCGGAATTGCCGCCAAGGCTAGCAGCGCGGCAAGCAAGTCGCCAAATGCCGCCGGATATGCAAACTGCAATGGAATGCCCGCGTATGTGGCCCCGGGGGCAAGGAACATCAGTCCGAGGTGGCGGAATGAGTGTAACAGAAGAATCGGGAGCAGCACGGTCTGGGGCTTCAGGTTCTGAAGTCTCGGGAGAAGGTAGAGCTTGGCTGCAATCCAAAAGACCAGCGTACTAAGGAGGAGATTAACTGTAAGAACGTTCATGGCGCTGTTTTTTCTCGAGTGAAAGGCGGTGGCACAGAGCGGCCGATCACGACAAAACCGCCGCCCGGCATGATCCGGTTGCGGCAGTTTTTGGTTAAGACCTTGAGCAGCCTCCGCCGTGAATGGCGAGTATTATGCGGGGTTTATGAGTGGGCGTCAACGACGAAAGGGGCGGGGTGGCTTGGAGGGAGAATAAGATGACGGGCACCAATTGCTCCATTTTCCATCAATCAGGTGCACGTCCCCTTATCACGTCTCCGCGTGCACGCGAAGTGGAACTGTATTCATCACGACAGACCAGCAAGTTCAACCAGAGGTCGCACTTCTACTCCTTCGGCCAGGGAATAACGCTTAGTGCCGGGATAAATCACCACCAGGCGGTCGAGTTCCAGGTCTGTAAGGGAGGTTCGCATCGAAGGTGTCAAGCGCGGGGCATCGGAGCGTTTACATTCGATACCGAGGCGAAGCCCATTTTTCACCAGCAACAGATCAAGCTCCGCGCCATTATGCGTGGCCCAGAAATATGACTCGTCAGGCGATACGACCCGTATGGTTTCTTCGATGACATATCCTTCCCATGATGCACCGCAGGCCGGATGATTCAGCAATCCCCTGTCGCCGCGGATTCCGAGCAGATTATGCAACACCCCGGAATCACGAAAATAGACCTTGGGGGATTTAACCTGACGCTTTTTCAGATTAGCGTGCCAGGGCTGAAGCTGGCGCACCATGAACACGCCTTCAAGCAGATCAAGATAGCGTCTGACCGTCGGTTCACTGACACCGAGAGAACGTGCCGGAGGCGCTGCATTCCATATCTGCCCGTGACAATGGGCAAGCATGGTCCAAAAACGGATGAGCATGGCAGCGGGAACTCCGATTCCAAGCTGAGGGATATCCCGCTCAACCAAGGTCAGGGTAAAACTCTTGAGCCAGGCAAAGCTGTCATTGTCCGACGCTGCCAAATAGGAACAGGGGAAGCCTCCCCGAAGCCAATGGCGCGAGTGCTGTTCGCTCCCGACTTCGGAGAGAGAAAAACCGGACATGGTGACAATCTCCATGCGACCGGCCAGCGATTCGGATGACTGGCGCAGCAGTTCTGGCGCAGCGCTCCCCAGGATCAGAAACCGCGCCGGCAGCGGCTGGCGGTCGGCCAGCACGCGCAATACGGGGAATAGCTCAGGTCGGCGCTGGACTTCGTCAATCACCACCAGGCCGGTAAGCGGGGCCAAGGCGGTCATCGGTTCTTCCAGCCGCGCAAGGGAAACCGGATCCTCCAGGTCAAAATAGTTTGCGGAGTCACTTGGCACAAATTGCCGGGCAATGGTCGTCTTGCCGCACTGACGCGGGCCGATCAGCAGGGTGATTCTACTGCGTGAAAGGGCCGTTTCAAGCCGTGCTTTTGAATGGGTTCTTGCAATCATAAGGCCACGATACCATGAAAATAGAACATGTCAACTCCGATTTTCAGTGAAGAAAAAGAGGTCGCGGATTCTGCGCGTGTGCGTGACGAGAATCGGGCCGGCAAAGATCAGGATGGCGAGGCTGGCGGCAGTCTGCCTCCAGGGAGACGGGACAGTGGTGTGTCTATAAGCTTGTTGGTGCTGGTCGGTCTGATAAGTCAGTTCCGGCAGGGCAGACTCGACGTAGGCGACCAGCGAGTTCACGGTAATCTGTCCCTTGGCGTTGGCGGCCTTCCCCTGCATGCCGTCGAGCAGGGTCCAGGAAAAGGCGCCGTGCCCCTCAAAGCCCTCCATCGCCACCTGGCTTTTGCTGCTGGCGACGAGGGTATGGCGGCCGACAGAATCCCCCGCGAGGCGATCGCCTCCGAGAAGGAGCCGCAACTAGCAAGTCTCTTCCGTCGCCTTCAGCCCGGATGGCCGGCAAGCCCTATCGGGCCCGCGCCGGAGAGCGCGAATCGCCCATCCGGACTAACGGCAACAGCGCCGGTAGCCTGCCCAAGTTGCGCAAAAATATGCGGTTTGGTATCCATAATCGCTTGCCGGAGAACCACCTTCGAGGGTCCAGCCAACAGGAGGCCGCAGTTCAGGTGTCTCAGCAAGGGCGAATTGAGGCGACAGTCCGATCAGTGCTGGTGTACCTTGCAGGTGAAACCGTAGGGCGGCAGCCACTTGGCCATGGCGTCGGCATCCATAAAGGCTCGATTGATCCGCTCCGGACTCGCGCGGAGAACGCGGTGGAGGCGAACAGTTCTTGCGGCCATGAGCTTCTCCTTTCTTTTCCTCGGCAGGGTTTCAGACCGGCTTCTCCGCCAGGGCCTTGAGACTGGCCAGCCCTTCCTCGAATTTACCGCCGACCATCTGCTCCATGTTGCAGAAAATCCCAAACAGTTTGGAGAGAAAGGGGGAGGGGCCGTACATCGCCTGCGTCACCCTGGTCGTCGTGTCCTGGCGCTCCAGCTCGAACTTGATGGTGTTGTGGGCGGTCATCGGTTCTTCGAAGTCGATCTTGATCAAAACCAGGGACGGTGGCGCCGACTCGACGATTTCCATCCGGCCGACGCCGACCTCGCGGTTGCCCTGCCAGACGTAGACTGCACCCTTGCCGCTGGCGGCGCCGGAGTAGCTGCGCAAAAGGTTGGGATCGACCTTTTCCCAGGGGGACCAGTCCTCCCACTGCTGAAAATTATCGATAAGGGGGAAGATCTTCTCCGGCGGAGCGTTGATGTTGGTCACCCGTTCGATGCGGAAGGAGTCGGGGCGGGTGGCGACGTAGCTGAGAAATGCGGCGATGAGAATGACGCCTATGGTGGCAAGAGCAATCAACATGGCTGCCTCCTGTGCGGTCATGAACCTACTCCCTTCCCCCTCCTGCGATCATTCTATCACTCACTCCCGGCGCAAGGGTATCTGGCCGACGGGTACGGTGAGGCTGGCAAGATTGACAAGAGGGCAGAGCGTGCTACGGTTGCGCAGCTGGTCCCACTCACCACAGAAAATGGAGGTACGCGTGATGAAGACGATGAAGCTGGTTGCAATCGTGTTCCTGCTGATGTTTGTCGGTGTCGGCAGCGCCGCAGCCATGAGCCATGGGCCGACAGCGGAAAAGGGGAAGGCGCTCTTCAGCGATGTCAAGCTCGGCACTTCCGGCCAGTCCTGTAGTTCCTGCCATCCTGACGGTCGGGGGATGGCCAAGGCCGCGGTGAAAACCGATCTGGCGGAGACCATCAATACCTGCATCGTCAAGGCGCTGAAGGGGACGGCCCTCGACACGAAATCGGTCGAGCTGCAGTCGATGGTCCTTTATATCCAGAGCCTCGGCAAGATGTAGCCAAGTTAGTGAAGCTGCATGGTTCATCTCGGAAGGGCGCCCCCGGTGGTCGCCCTTTTCTACGTCCGCTGCCGATGTCTCCGGGAAATGTGTTGCGGTGATATAATGAGAACGGGTCGGCTGGGCCGGCAAGTGCAGCGCCGGCTGCCGACCGGAAAGGAGACCCGGCATGTCAGCCATCTACAGTTGCGGCACCTGCGGAGTGGTCACGGTCGCTCCGCAACAGGTTTGTCATCCGGTCGCCCAGCCCGGCAAGAGTGAGTTCTGCAACACGGCTCCGGAACGGGGCGCGTTGTGTGACACCATGCGCGAACAGATCGCCTATGTCTGCGGCAAATGCGGTCGGCCGGCGGAACAGGCCGAACTCCTCTGCCAACCACTGATGACCGGTTGAAGCGGGAGGTCGGCGATGGTTTGCTTGCGCCAGATCCTGCCAGTTATCGTCCTCTGCCTTCTCGGCAGTGCCGCATCGGTGCAGGCGCAGATGCCCCGCACCAGTCTGACGACCTTGGCCAGCCCAGGGGGGCTCAGCCAGATCCGCGTGCCGCCGGGTTTTGCCGTCAACCTCTTTGCCGCCGATCTCGAGGGGCCGCGTTTTCTCCACTTCGGGCCCGAGGGTGCGCTCTACGTCGCCGAACGGGGCGCCGATCGCATCGTCAGGCTGGTCGATGGCAATGGCGACGGTGTCGCCGAGACGCGCACCGTCTTCGCCGCCGGGTTGCAGCGACCCCACAGCCTAGTTTATCGGCAGGGCGCCTGGTATGTCGGCGTGCCGAGGGGGGTCGTTCGCTTGGTTGATGGCAACGGTGACGGTGTCGCCGAGGTGCGGACTTTGCTGGTCGACAATTACCCGACCTCCGGCCACAGCACCCGCACCGTCGAGTTTCTGCCCGACGGGCGCATGGTTGTCGCCATCGGATCGAGCTGCAATGTCTGCGACGAGTCCGACCCGCGTCGTGCCGCGGTTCTCGTCTACGACGGCGCGGATGGTCGGCGTGAGCGGGTCTTCGCCCGGGGGCTGCGCAATGCTGTCGGCCTCGCCGTGCATCCGCAGAGCGGCGAACTCTGGGCGACCAACAACGGCCGTGACCTCCTCGGCGACGACCTTCCTCCCGAAGCCCTCTATATCGTGCGCGACGGTGTCGACTACGGCTGGCCCCGCTGCCACAATGGACGCATCGTCGATCCCGATTACGGCTTCCCCGGCGCCTGCCGCGACGTTGCCGCTCCGGTCCTCGACATGCAGGCCCACTCGGCCCCCCTCGGGCTGGTCTTCTACACCGGTACGACCTTCCCCGCCGCCTATCATGGCGACCTCTTCATCGCTTTTCACGGCTCGTGGAACCGTAGCGTCCCCACCGGTTACAAGGTGGTGCGCTTGCCTCTCGCCGGCAGCCGCCCGGCCGGAGCCCTGGAGGATTTCGCCAGTGGCTGGCTCGACCCGCAAAGCGGCCGCGCCGCCGGGCGCCCGGTGGGGCTGGCGGTCGGGCCGGATGGCGCCTTGTATGTCAGCGACGACAAGGCCGGCCTGATCTATCGCATCCGTTACGCCGGCGGGGCAAACCCCTGAACCGGCTGGAAGCGCCCGACCCCTGGCCGTGGCCCTGGAAAGGGCCGGTGTTCGCCATGAGATGATCACCTACGGCGGAGCCCCCCACGCCTTTACCGTTTTCGGCAGCGGTCGCTACCGCGCGGATGCCGATGAGAAAGCGTGGCGGCGTTTTGTCGACTATCTGGCCGCGACGTTACGCTGACGCGGGCGTTGCATGGAGGTCCACCATGAAAGCCTTGATCCTGAGTGCGGATAATTTTGAGGATTCGGAATTGCTGGTTCCCCTCTATCGACTGCAGGAGGCCGGTTATACCGTCGAAGTCGCCTCGACGGACCGAGGCAGTATCGTCGGCAAACACGGTTACCCCGTCACCGTCGACAAGACCTTCGCCGAGGTCGATGCGGACGCCTATGCCGTGCTGATCCTCCCCGGCGGCAAGGCGCCGGCGGCAATCCGCCACGATCCTGAGGTACAGGCTATCGCCAGGGCCTTCATGGCCGCGGACAAACCGGTCGCCGCCATCTGTCACGGTCCGCAGATTCTCATTTCGGCCGGTCTCCTCAACGGCCGGCGCACCACCTGCTACCGCAGCGTGACCGAGGAGTTGCAGGCCGCCGGGGCGCGCTACGAGGATCGCGAGGTCGTGGTCGACGGTCGTCTGGTCACGTCGCGGCAGCCCGGCGACCTGCCGGCCTTCATGCGTGAAATCATGCGCCTGCTGCCGTCGGAATGAGCGGGGCTGTGTCGTGCGCCACCTTCGCGCCATTTTAATCGCTCTCCTCCTGCTTCCGCTGTCGGTGGCAGCGGCCGCAGACTATCGCTGCGCGCCGACCCGTCCCGACGCCGACGGCCCCTTTTATCGTCCCGGCGCTCCGTTGCGCAACTCCCTGGGGAGCGGCTACCTCCTCTTCGGCGAGGTCAAGTCGGCCCGCGACTGCCGACCCATCCCCGGAGCCCGCATCGAAATCTGGCTGGTCGGCCCCGACGGCCGTTATGACGAACGCTGGCGCGCCACGGTCCTGGCGGGCGCCGCCGGGCGCTACTCTTTTTCCAGCCATGTCCCGCCCCCCTACGGCAGCCGCCCGCCCCACATCCATCTCGTTGTCAATGCCCCCGGCTACGCCGAATTGATCACCCAGCACTATCCCGCTTCCGGCAGCGGCATGGCCCTTTTCGATCTGGTTCTTATCCCGCAGCAATGAACTGAGACTGTGCTCCCGGCAAAAGGAAAGGCCGTTCCCGCGGGGGGGACGGCCTTTCTTGGTCATTGATTTTGCGGCTGTCAGTCGCCAGCAGCGACCGACGGAAAATCCGCCGCCAGCCCCTGGACCCGGCCGACCCGACCATCGCTCAGGCGCACCTTGATGCCGCGCGTGTGGCGGGGAGCGCTGGTGAGGATGTCCTGGACGACGCCAAAAGTCAGGCGGCCGCTCTTCTGATCCTTTTTCAGGATGATGGCGACGGCGAGGCCGTGTTGGATCTCGCTGCGGAGTTGTCCGTTCATGGTCGTTCGCGAGCGCTCTAGGCGACGGTGTCGTCTTCGCCCTCTTCGTCGGACTCTTCGGACTCTTCCATATCGTCGTCTTCATTGGCGAGGCCGAGGAGCTTGCGCTGCTTCTTCTCTTCCTTCTTGGCTTTTTTCGCCAACTCTTTCTGGCGTTTTTCAAAGTTGTAATTCGGTTTTTTCGCCATGAGTCGATTCCTTTCGCAGAGGGGGAAGTTCCCGCGGTATGTCGTGTCAGAGTTTCAGTTCGGCATGGCCGGCGCAGAGGGTATCGCGCAGCTTGGCGACCTCGGGGCTTTCGAGGTAGTCGTCGAAGCTCATGACCCGGTCGATGAAGCCGCCGGGGATGAATTCGATGATGCGGTTGGCAACGGTGGCGACGATCTGGTGGTCGTGCGAGGCAAAGAGGATGACTTCGCTGAAGGCGATGAGACCGTTGTTGAGGGCGGTGATCGATTCGAGGTCGAGATGGTTGGTCGGCTCGTCGAAGATGAGGGCGTTGGCCCCTTTGAGCATCATCTTCGATAGCATGCAGCGGACCCGCTCGCCACCGGAGAGAACCTTGGTCTTTTTGGTCGCTTCGTCGCCGGAGAAGAGCATGCGCCCGAGGAAGCCGCGGGCGAAGGATTCGCCGTCGCAGGGGGGGAACTGGCAGAGCCATTCGATGAGGTTGAGATCGTTGGCGAAGTAGCTGCTGTTCTCCTTGGGGAAGTAGCTGCTGGTAATCGTCACCCCCCAGCGGAAGGAGCCGGCATCGGGCTGCACTTCGCCGGCGAGGATCTGGAAGAGGGTGGTCTTGGCCAGGGCGTTACCGCCGACAAAGGCGATCTTGTCCCCCTTGTTGACGTTGAGGTCGAGGCCGTTGAAGAGCTCGACCTCGTCGACCTTTTTACAGAGCCCCTTGATCTCGAGGATGATGTCGCCGCAGGGGCGTTCGGGCTTGAAGACGACGAAGGGGTACTTGCGCGAGGAGACCGGCAGCTCCTCGACGGTGAGCTTTTCCAGCAGCTTCTTGCGCGAGGTCGCCTGTTTGGCCTTTGAGGCATTGGAAGAGAAGCGCTGGATGAACTCCTTGAGTTCGCTGGCTTTATCGCTGACCTTGCGGTTCTCGTCCTGCTTCTGCTTGAGGGTGAGCTGGCTCGCCTGGTACCAGAAGTCATAGTTGCCGACGTAGACGGTGATCTTGCCGAAATCGATGTCGGCGACGTGGGTGCAGACCTGGTTGAGAAAGTGACGGTCGTGGGAGACGACGATGACGGTGTTGGGGAAGCGGAAGAGGAAATCCTCAAGCCAGGCAATGGATTTGAGGTCGAGGTGGTTGGTCGGTTCGTCGAGGAGGAGAATGTCGGGGTTGCCAAAGAGGGCCTGGGCGAGAAGGACGCGGACCTTGTCGCCGGCCTCCAGCTCCTTCATCTTCTTTTCCCGCAGCTCCTCGGGAATGCCGAGACCGCTGAGGAGGACTGCCGCTTCGGCTTCGGCCTCGTAGCCGTTCAACTCGGCGAATTCGGCTTCGAGCTCGCCGGAGCGGATGCCGTCGGCCTCGGAGAAATCCCCCTTGGCGTAGATCGCCTCGCGCTCGGCCATGATTTTGAAGAGGTGCTGATGCCCCATGATGACGGTGTTGGCGACGGTCTCCTCGTCGAAGGCGAACTGGTCCTGACGCAGCATGGCGATACGCTCGCCGGGGGTGACGCCGATCTCCCCCTTGTCGGCATCGAGTTCGCCGGCAAGGATTTTGAGAAAAGTCGATTTTCCCGCGCCGTTGGCGCCGATGAGGCCGTAGCAATTGCCGGGGGTGAACTTGATGTTGACGTCTTTGAAGATGACCCTCTTGCCGTAGGCGAGGGCGATGTTGTTGGCGCTGATCATGCTTTTATCGATCCTTGAAAAAAATAAGAACCGCAAGGCTAAACCCTTGCGGCTCGCGTGGCAGGCTCTCTTATAGCACCGATGGCCCGGTGGCGGCAATCCTTTTCGCCGGTACCGACGGAGCGGCTGCGACTTTCGCTGCCGCGGCGGGGGGAAATACAATTGTCCACAATGGTTTCGGACCGTGCAGGGGTGGCGAGAAAGCCCGGAGGGTCAAGGATAACCGCTTGATTGATAAGCGTTAACTAATAAATTATTTTATGGAGCGCTTGAACTGCCCTCAATATTTGCTAGAAATTATTGCTACAGACTCGCAAAAGCCAAACCCTCCGCGAGGGGGGGACGGAATGTCACGGATCTCATGCGACGAGATGGCCGGGCTGCCGAGTGGAGCGTTCACCGGCCGTCCGGCCACAACTTTTTGCAGGAGGTCGCCATGAGACAGGTTGCGCGTTGTATCCTTGGCCTACTTTGCATCGTTCTGTTCTATGGCTATGCCTTGGCAGTGCAGACCCCGCTTCCCGGCAGCGCTATCCCCCAGTTTGTCGATCCGCTGCCGATTCCTCACACCATAGTCGCCGGCCCCGGACAGATCGAACTGCGCTCGACCGAGTTTCTCTCCCGGGTCCTTCCCACGACCTTCGTTCCGGCCAATGGTCTGCCCTATGCCGGAACCTGGGTCTGGGGCTATCTCGAACCGAACCAGGTCAGCCCGCCGTCCTACATCGGCCCGGTCATCGTTGCCGAGCGGGGGACGCCGACGGAGATGAAATTCGTCAATAATCTCGGCAGCGCGGCGACGACCAACGTCCTCGCCTACCGCAATTCCACCGACCAGACCTTGCACTGGGCCGATCCCCTCAATAACGGGGCCAACATGTGCATGATGGAGACGCAGCCGATGATGCCGCCCATGGGGATGTGCGCCGAAAACTATCTCGGGACGATTCCTGATGTTGTTCATCTTCACGGTGGCGAGGTGCCGCCGGCCCTCGATGGTGGCCCCGATGCCTGGTACAGCAGCGATGGCACCAGGCACGGCTTCGGCTATTATAGCAAGGATGGTGCAACCAGCGGCAATTATGCCATCTACCGCTATCCCAACAGCCAGGAGGCGGCGCCGATCTGGTTTCACCCCCATCCCCTCGGGGTGACCCGACTGAGCGTCTATGCCGGTCTGGCCGGGGCCTACCTGGTCACCGATCCGCCAAATGATCCGGTCAACCTGCCACCACTGGTGCCGCTGGCGATCCAGGACCGCAGCTTCGATACCGATGGCCAACTCTACTATCCGGCCGGCATCCCGTTTATTCTCAATCCTGAACACCCTTTCTGGACACCAGAATTCGTCGGCGACACCATCGTCGTCAACGGCAAAACCTGGCCTTATCTCAACGTCGAGGCGAAACGCTATCGTTTCATCTTCCTCAATGGCTCCAATGCCCGCACCTTTGAGATGTTCCTGACCAACCCGGTGACCAAGATCAATGGCCCCACCCTCTGGCAAATCGGCACCGACGGCGGTTATCTCGATGCGCCGGTGGCCATCGATCCCAACGGTTTGCTGCTGAAACGGCTGATACTCATGCCGGGGGAGCGGGCCGATGTGATTATCGACTTTTCCGGGCAGGCGCCAGGGACTAAGCTGCTATTGCGCAACATCGCCAAGACGCCGTTCCCGAATGGGGCGACACCGCAGGGGAGCACCCTCGGACGCATCATGGAGTTCCGCGTGACCGCCGCGACTACGCCTGATACCAGCTACAATCCCGCCCAGGGTGGAGCGTTGCGGGCGCCGATGATACGTCTGGCCAATCCCGCCACCGGCACCCTGGCGGCCGGGGTCACGGTGCAGAAGACCCGGCTGTTGACCCTCAACGAAGTCATGGGGATGCCGATGCTGGTCAATGGTTTCGCCTACCCGGGCGGCCCGCTGGAGATTCTGGTCAACAACACCAAGTGGGATGGCACGGCGCGTCCCGATTTTACTCCGGTCAACGCCGGCGGCCACACCAGTTACTATTCGGAAACCCCGAAGGAAGGGGAGACGGAGATCTGGGAAATTGCCAATCTGACGGCGGATGCTCACCCCATTCACCTCCATCTGGTGCAGTTTCAACTCCTCAATCGCCAGCCCTTCGATGTCGGCAAATACACCGCCGCCTACGCGGCTGCCTTCCCGACCAAACTCTACCAGCCCGGCTACGGCCCGCCCCTCGACTACAACACCGGCAATCTCCGTGCTGTCGGCGGGAATCCTGACGTCGTGCCGTTCTTGAAAACCAAGGTGCAGCCGCCGGCGGACAACGAGGCCGGGTGGAAAGATACGGTCATCATGTATCCCGGGCAGGTCACGCGTATCGCCGTGCGCTGGGCGCCGACCGACCTGGCGACCAACCTCGATCCGAACCAGTTGAGCTATCCCTTTGATCCCAATGCCTGGGGTTTTGGTTACGTCTGGCACTGCCACATCCTCGACCACGAGGATAATGAGATGATGCGACCGACCTCCGTGGTGCCGATGGCGGGAGCGCTACGCACTTTCGTGCAGCCAACGGATTACTGACCGCCCACGACTGACAGCGCTGTTAAATGTTGACAAAAAAACCGCCGTGTTTGCACGGCGGTTTTTTTGTCATGTCGCACAAGGACGGTTGATCAGTGAAAGCGGGCGGCGGAGCAGAAGATGCCGGCGACGCAGAGGGCGCAGAAGATGAGCAGAGCGCTCTGCATGCTGTGGAGAAAGGCGGGGAGGGTGGCGGCGCTGACGACCTGCCCGCTCATGAAGATGGAGAAGATGACGGTGATGATGGTCATGCTCGCCATCATCCCCATGGTCCGCATGGTCGAATTGAGGCCGGAAGCGACGCCGAGGTGGCGCGGTGCGACACTCCCCATGATGACGCTGGTGTTGGGGGAAGAGAAGAGGGCGAAGCCGACCCCGAGAATGGCGAGGACGCTGATGATCTGGGTCAGGGATGCCTTGGCGCCAAGGGTGGAAGCGAGAGCGAGGCTGACGGCGCAGAGGCCCATGCCGAGGGTGGCGACGCGCGAGGCCGGGTAGCGGTCGGCGAGGCGGCCGCACCAGGGGGAGAGGACAGTCTGGACAATGGGCTGGATGATAAGGATGGTGCCGGCCTCGCGGGCGCTCATCCCCTTGACGAACTGCAGGTAGAGGCTGAGGAAAAAGGTCACGCCGAAGGTCGCAGCGTAGTTGAACAGGGCGGCGAGGCTGGAGAGGGCGAAGAGGCGGTTTTTGCTGAGCAGGGCGATGTTGAGGACCGGGTAGGGAATCTTCGCCTCGTAACGCAGGAAAAGGGCAAGGCCGCCGAGGCCGATCCCCGCCAGGCCCCAGGCCCAGAAACCATGGTCGAGGTTGGCGGCGCCGAGGATCAGGAGGATGAGGGCCGCCGCGTAGATCAGGCTGCCGCGCCAGTCGAAGGTTTCGCCGGCGGCATCGGCCCACTCGCCGCGCAGCTTGAGCAGGGTGATGGCGAGAGTCAGCAAGCCCAAGGGGACACTGAGGTAGAAAATGGCGCGCCAACCGTAGGCGGTGACCAGAACGCCGCCGAGAAAGGGGCCGCAGGAGATGCCGGCGTAGACGCTGGCGACGGCGATCCCCAAGGCGCGGCCGCGCTCGGCCGGGGGGAAGACCGAAACGACCATGGCCAATGTCGTCGCCATGACCATGGAGCCGCCCATCCCCTGCAAGAAGCGCATGGCGATGAGGGCTTCGATGGCCCAGGCCTGCGACATGAGCGCGCTGACGAGAGTAAAGACGACGATGCCGGTGGTGAAGACGCGGCGGCGGCCGTAGATATCGCCGAGACGCCCCATGGCAAGGACGAAGATGGAGGCGGAGAGGACATAGATCGTCTCGATCAGGCCGAGTTGCAGGGCGCTGGCGTGAAATTCCCGGCCGATGGCGGGGAGGGCGACGCCGACGGCCGACATCATGAAGGGCATAAGGAAATGGGCGGCGCAGACGACGAAGAGGGTGGCACTGCGGGAGGTCTGGTTTTGCATCGGGTTCGCTTCGGTTCGAGGGAGCGCTAACATATCCGATTTGCCGGAAAATGGGAATGGGCACAGCGTCGCCAGAGATCTTTTCCCTCCCCTGTTCTTGTGCTACTCCTAAACAAGGTGTAATATTCCTACATACAAGCACTCATCGGGAGGTGCCGCATGGCTCAGACTGCCAGAAAACTGAATTTCATGATCGGCAACGAGGTCGCTGCCGAGCTGGAAAAGCTCGTTCCGCCGGGACAGCGCAGCAAACTTGTCAGTAACGCTATTGCCAAGGAACTTGCCCTCTTCCGCCGCAACGCGCAAACCGAAAAGTTAATGAAGCTGCGTCAGAAAACCCCGGTATTAGCGACAGACGAGATCGTCGAAGCGGTCAGACAAGACCGGCAGCGGTAGTATGAGCACAGTCGCTCTCTTTGTCCCCGACGCCTCGGTTATCCTGAAGTGGGCCTTTCGTTCTGCCGACGAGCACGATGGCGACAAAGCCCTCGGCCTGCTCAGTCGCTGGCTGGCGGGAGAGTGTGATCTCGTTCTTCCTTCCCTGTGGGTCTATGAATGCGGCAATGTGCTGGGGTTGAAGGCCCCGGATGTCGCGCGGGACATCATGGAGGTCTTTCTCGGCTACCGTTTTGACGAAAGCCCGATGACTGCGAACCTCTCCTCGGCGACGCTGCGTATCATGCAGGAGTGCAAGGTGACATTTTACGATGCGGTCTATCATGCCGTGGCCCTGGAAAAGGGTGCCACGCTGGTAACTGCCGATGCCGCGTATTTTTGCAAGGCGCAAAAACGAGGGAACATCGTATTGCTGGAAAATTTTTCCTAAAGCGACGGAAATTTCCCCTATATTCAAAACAACGCAGCCCTCGTGTCCGATCCGGATGCGGGGGGCTTCGCGCTGGTAGATGAGGGCGACGGATTCGAAAAACAACGCAGCCCTCGTGTCCGATCCGGATGCGGGGGCTGCGTATTTTCTGGCGGCATCTTTTACAGCAGCAACAACAGCACCTTGACCGCGATGATCTTGCCGATGAGGGCGACGGGGTAGACGGTGGCGTAGGCGGCCGGGGCGTAGGGCGTGGCGGAGAGGGCGCTGGCGGCGTTGAGGCCCGAGGCGCTGGTCATGGCACCGACGAGGACGCCGAGGAGGCGGAGGAAGCGGACGCGCAGCAGCCAGAGGCCGACCAGAGTGCCGATTGCCACCGGCAGCAGGGTCACGGCGACGCCGGAGAGGAGAAGGGCGAGACCGTGTTCGTGCAGGGTGGCGACGAAGGAAACTCCGGCCGAAGTGCCGACAGCGGCGAGGAAGAGGGCGAGGCCGAGGTCGCGGATGAGTTGGCTGCCGGTGTCGGGGAGATCCCAGATGAGCGGCCCGGTCTGGTAGCGGGCGCCGAGGAGCAGGCCGGCGAGGAGGGTGCCGCCGGTGGTGCCGAGGGTGAGGCGGCCGAGGAGGGGCAACTCGAAGGAGAGCTGGCCGAGGAGAAAGCCGAAGAGGAGACCGACGAGGATCGGCAGCAGGCTGATGGAGTAGGTGGCCTTGAGGTCGTTGCCGAGGATGCGGGTGATGTTGCGCAGGGAACGCTCGTCGCCGACGGCATGGAGGACGTCGCCAAGGTGGAGGCGGGTGTGAGCGTCGGCGGGGAGGTCGATGCCGTTCCGGCTGATGCGGGCGATCTGGACGTTGAAGACTTCGCGGAAGTTGAAGTAACCGAGGGTGGTGCCGGCGAACTCGCGCTTGGAGACGACGATACTCTTCTTGGTCAGGACCCGGTCGAAGGCGATCTCTCCGGCGACGGCAGGCCCGATGAGGAGCTGGACTTTATCGAGGTCGGCGGGGCGGCCGACGATGCGCAATTTGTCGCCGGCATCAAGGATGGTGTCGGCGCCGACCAGGACCGGCTCGCTCGCGCCGAAACGGAGGAGGCGGGTGAGGGTGACCGGGGCGATGGCCTTGAGGCCGAGTTCGAGGACCGTCTTGCCGAAGATGTTGGGGTTGTTGACTTCGATGTGACGATGGGTGATCGGCGGGTTGACGGCGGCGAGCTCCGCCGCCAGGGCAGCTTCTTCGGCGACGATGTTCCGGCGCAGCAGGCGCGGCAGCGAAGAGATGGCGAGGGCGACGCCGAGAACGCCGAAACCGTAGGTGACGCCATAGGCGGCCGGTGCCGTGTCGTGGCCGATGACTTCGACCGCCGCTGCCAGCGACGGGGTACTGGTCATCGCTCCGGCGAAGAGCCCGGCGCCGGTCCCGGCATCGAAGTCGAAGAGGCGACAGCAGAGATAGGTGACGGCGACGCCGGCGCTGACGATGGCGGCGACAGTGACGGCCATGGCCAGACCATGACGGCGAAAGGAGCTGACAAAACCGGGGCCGGCCTGCAGGCCGACGGCGTAAATGAACATGGCCAGGCCGATGGTCTGCACCCCTTGCGGCAGGGTGTAGCCGAAGTGGCCGAAGGCCAGCGCCACAAAGATGATCGCCGGCGGACCGAGGGCGAGGGAGCGCAGATGCACCTTGCCCAAAAGCTCGCCGAGGACGACGATGAGGAGGAGCAGGAAGATGGGGTTATGCAGCAGGGCCATGATGTTCCAGGGGCATAGGAAGTCAGGGGGAGTGCGATGCTACCCGCAATTTACTTCTCTTTGGAGCTATCCGGCAGGTAATTGCGAATCTTCTCCAGCTTGCTGCGCAACTCGCGTTCGACCTCCCGGGCGGCGCTGTCGAAGCGCATCTGGGCGGTACGGATCAATTTCTCTTCACTCGCCATCTTGGCGAAGAGCTGCTGCTCCTCCTGCTCCAGGGCCTGTATCGATTTCTGCAGCTCGCTGATGCGGGCGCGGATTTCCTCGCTCTTGCGGGTTGTCGCCTGCTGGGCGGCCAGCTTCTTCTCGACACTTTCGGCGAAAATAGTGCGCTCGCTGGCCAGGGCGGCCAGCTGGTTATCGACAGAGGCGAGGATGTCGGCCTTACTGGCGCCGCCGGTCTGCTCCAGGGCGCGCAGGGCGGCCTGGTACGAGGCCGACTCCTGCGGTATCAGTTCGCCCAGGGAGGCCGCGAGTTCGAGGAACTGGCCGAGGAGCGGCCCTTCCTTGGCCAGCTGCTGCTGCAGTTCCTGGCGCAGCTTGCCGTCGACGGGAGCGGGCGCAACCTCTGCCGCACCCGCCGTGGCGGTTGCGGTTTTAAGCGCGGTCGCGGTTTCCTCCTCCGGCGACGCTTCGACCTCCTCGAAAAGAGCGTCGGACAAGCGCGAGAGGAAACCCCTTTTTTTCTCGGATTCCTGGGTCATGGCGGATGCTCCTGGCGGGATGGAGTGATTTTGCAGCGCAAACTATAGCACCCGCGTGTCGGCGCGAAAAGAATTTCCTCGCGGTGGGATGGATGAACTTGAGCAATGTCAGATAATTCTTCCCATTTCCCGGGGCAGTGGCTAGAATATGCCGCGTCACAATCGCCAATGTATTAATCACGGAGGGCCGGAATGGCTACGGAACGCAAACTGACACCGCTGGGCAAGTTGATCATCCTGATCTTTGTCGCTGCCTGTTTTTACGGGGCCTACTACCTCTTCTTCCAGCGCGGCAGTGCGCCGTCCCCGACGCCGGTCGCCACAAGCGCGGGCCAGAGTGCTCCGGCTCCGGCGCCCCCGGCGGCCAAACCGGCGCCAGCGCCAGCGGCCGCCCCGCGGAATGTCCTGGCCGAAGTCCAGCGGCGCGGTTCGCTGCGCGTGGCCTACGAGGGGGATGCGCCGCCGATGTACTACGTGACCGGCAATCAGCCGGTGCGGGGCTTCGAATTCGAGCTGGCACGCAGTCTCGCCGGCGAACTCGGGGTCGCCTCCATCTCCTTTATCGCCGCCGACTACGCCGAACTTCCCGCCCTGCTGCGCGAGGGGAAGGCCGATCTGATGCTGGCCGGCTACATCCCCGATCCTTCCATCGACGGCGTCGAGTGGTCCAACAGCTATCTCGATTTCGGTCTCTGTCTCATCGTTCTGCAGAGTTCGGCGGTGACCGAACCGCAGCATCTCGCCGGCAAGGCCGTGGCGATCTACGACGACCCCGCCGCGGTGCGCTGGGTGCAGGAAAATATTCCGCGGGCCCGGATGCAGACCTTTTCCGGGGCCAGCGGCTGGTTCGAGGCCCTCGAGGCACGCCAGGTTGACGGTCTGGTCTATGACTATCCCTTTGCCGCTACCGAGATCAAGGACCATCCGCGCGCCAAGATCGTCAAATTCAACCTCAACCGCGCTCATTACGCCGTCGGCCTGCCGGCACGCAACGACGCCCTTCTCGACGCGGTCAATGCCGCCTTGGGACGGATTCTCGCCTCGCCGCGCTATGGCGAATTGATGCGCGAGTTCATGCCCTATCGCAGCGACAGCCTGACCAAGGCGGTGGCCGGGGCGAAAAACTACACGGTGCGCGAAGGTGACACTCTGGCGAAGATCGCCGGCAAGACCCTCAATGCCGCCGAGCGCTGGCCCGAAATCTGGGAGCTCAATCGCGGACGCATTCCCAACCCGCATCTGATCTATTCCGGCTATGTGCTGATCCTGCCCTGAAGAAGGAGATACCGTTATGTGGATAAGAATCGCCAATCTTTTTCGCGGTTTCTTGAGCCTGTTCGTCTCCGGCATCGAGAGGGCCAATCCCGAGGCGCTGCTGGAGTTGGAGCGCGAGAACCTGCGCGAGCAGGTGGCCAAGTACAACGACGGCCTCGCTTCCCATGCCGGTCTCTGCGAGAGACTGATGTCGCAGGTGCGGCAATTGGAAAACGAGGAGCGCGACCTGCGCGGCAAGGCTGCCGCCCACCTGCGTGCCGGCAACCGCGATGCCGCCGGCCAATATGCACTGCGCTTGCAGACGGTGCAGCGTGAGCTGGAGGAAAATCGCACCCAGCTCGAGCAAGCCGAAATCACTTACCGCAACCTCCTCAAGGCGCGCGACGTGGCGATCACGGCCGCACGGGCCAAGATCGAGAACCTGCGCTCGGCGATCAACGATCTGAAGATGAAGCAGGCCCTGGCCGAGCTGACCGAAATGTCGGCGGGGATGGTGACCAGCATCGGCAGCGGCGGCGAGACCCTCGACCGCCTCACCCAGATGGTCGGCGAGGAGCGCGACAAGGCTGCCGGCCGGGTCCGCCTCGCCCGCGATACCATGGACATGTCGACGGTGCAGGTCAAGGAGGAGGAGCAGCAGGCCCTGGCCGACCAGGCCCTGGCCGATTTCGCCGCCCGCGAAGGGATCGCCCTCGGCGAGGCAGTCGCACCGCCGGCCGAAAAGAGCATGGGCGCGGCCCGCGAAGCCGAATAGCCCGCAAAGGATCCCCCCCATGTGGCGCTATCTGAAAGCGGCCTTTTGGGCCCGCGTCGAGCTCCCTCTCTTCGGCCCGCTCCCCCTCAACCTGATGGGGGTTGCTGCCGTCGGCGTTCTCGGGCTGCTCCATCCGGCCGTCTGGCTGGCCGGCCTCGGACTTGAGACGGCCTATCTCTTCTTTCTTGCCAGTAGTATGCGTTTTCAGGAGACCGTCGATGCCGGCGACTTGGCGGCGCGACGCGAGGCCCTCGGCCCGGCGCGGACGGGGCGCGACCTGCAACGGCTGGTCGACGAACTTGAGCCGGCGCAGCGTCAGCAGCTGGCGACCCTGAAGAGTAAGCTCGGCAAGATCGTCGCCCTCTATGAACAGTTTCAGGTCGACGACTTCTCTCTCACCCACAACCGCGCCTCTCTCACGGATCTTCTCGGCCATTACGCCCGCCTGCTCGCCGCGCGCGCCAGCATCGTGCGGCACTGGAGCGCCGATCCGCTGCAGCTGCGCGAGCAGATCGTCACCCTGGAGGCCGAGCTCGATCAGCCCGGCAGCAGCTCCGAACTGCGTGAATCGCGTCTGCGCACCCTGGAAATTTTGCGGGTGCGCCTCCTCAACCAGGAGAAGAAAGAGACGGTGCTGGCCGAAATCGACAGCGAGCGCCAGCGCATCGAGCAGCAATTCGATCTGGTCCTCGAAAATGCCGCCATCGGCAGCAAACCGCTGACCGTCACGGCCGAAACCCTCTTCGATCCCGGTCAGGTCGGCGGCAGCTTCGACCTCCTGACCGATCTTTCCGAAGTCCCGGCGACACCGCAACGTCAACCCGGCCGGCGCAAGAGTCGCGCCGTCGACTGATCACTTCCCCCCGACCCGCCACGACCGGCAGAGGAACCATGGCCGATCCTAACCACATCCTCCCCGCCTGGGCCGACGAACTCACCACCGGTTACGAGAGCGGCGCCTGCAGCCAGTTCATCCTCTACGGCAACGTCAACGACCGCCGCCTGGTCGGCGCCGGCGACAGCCGTCGCCTCGGCAGCCTGCGCGAATTCCTGCTCGATACCCTGCTTGTTCCCTTCGACGTTGTCCTCTCCTTCGATCTCGGCAACGGCGTGCGGGTCGAAAAGGGGGGAGAAATCCTTGCCAAGTGGCCGCAGCTCAAAGGCCTCCCCGAACTGCCGCGCCAGCCGCGACCGGCGGTGGAACTCCTTACCCACTACTTCCGTTTCGTCGCCAACCTCGGCCGACTCGGTCAGGACGCCCCGCAGGTCGCCTGCATCGTCCAGGCCGCCGAACTGCTGCTGCCGCACCCGCAGGATGGCGGTTCCGCCGAAACCTCAACCCTGGCCCTGCTGGTGCGGGAATGGGGGAGCGATGCCCTGATCACGCGACACGCCGTCGCTTCGCTGCTGGTTTGCGAAAACGTCAGTGACCTCCATCCCCTCCTGGCCAATAATCTTCATGCCGCCAGGGTCAAGATTCCCCTGCCCGAGGAGGGGGAAATCGCGGCGCTCCTGGTACAGCTGCAGCCCGATTGTCCACTGCCGCTGCAACCGTACGCGGCGGATTTCCCCGCTCTCGCCCGTCAGCTGGTCGGTGCGACCCTCGGTGCCGTCGAACAGATGCTCAAGCGCCTGCAATACCGGCAGGAGGTTCTCACCGCCGAGGCGCTGGTTTCTCTGAAGAAATCGATGGTCGAGGAGGAGTATGGCGGTCTGGTGACTTTCATCGAGTCGCACAAGACCCTCGATGCCATCCACGGCAACGAAATGATCAAGGCCTGGCTGCGCCAGGATGTCGCCCTCTGGCAACGCGGCGACCTGCGGGCCCTGCCGATGGGTTATCTCCTCTGCGGCCCGGTCGGCACCGGCAAGACCTACTTCGTCGACTGTCTCGCCGGCGAGGCCGGCGTTCCGGTGGTCAAGCTGAAGAACTTCCGCGACAAATGGGTCGGCAGCACCGAGGGAAATCTGGAGAAAATCTTCCGGCTGCTGCATGCCCTGGGGCGGTGCATCGTCTTTGTCGACGAGGCTGATCAGGCCCTCGGCCGACGCACCGCCTCGTCCGGCGATTCCGGGGTCTCGGGACGGGTGTACTCAATGCTTGCCGAGGAGATGAGCGACACCGACAACCGTGGCCGTATCGTCTGGATCCTCGCTTCGAGCCGTCCCGATCTGATCGAGGTCGATCTCAAGCGCCCCGGGCGCATCGATGTCAAGATTCCCCTCTTCCCGGCCTTAAGCGCGGGGGAAGGGTTCGGTCTGATCCAGGCCCTCTGCCGTCGCCTGGAGCTGACCATCCCCGATACTGCCCTGGCCGCGCTGGAACCAGCGATTCCTCTCTGGCTCACCCCCGGCGCCGCCGAGGCGTTGGCGGTCAAAGTTTATCGTCTCGCCCGCACTGCCGGTCTCGACGAAGTCGAGGCATTGCGGCGCACCCTGGCCAGTTACCAGGTGCCGGTTCCGCACGACGTCATGGCCTTTCAGATCGATCTGGCCGTACGCGAAGCAAGCGATCTCGACTTCGTCCCGCTGGCGCTGCGTGTCAACCCTGCCGCGCCACCAGTTGGCGATCCCACGGTTTGACCGATGCTTCAATTTGCCTCGTTTCGCAGGTTTCTGACGATCTTCGGTCTCTCCATGCGGCCGGTTTGTCCCACCCTGGCGAGCGATTTCATCGGCAGCTGGGCCAATGTCGATGCCGACGCTCAGGGCATCACCCGCATCGCACTGGCGTCACTTTCGTTGCCTGTATTTGGAGGTTTTACGTGAACATTCATTCCACAGGAACGATTTTGATCGTTGATGATACTCCCATGCAAGTCCAGATGGTGCATGCGGCCATTGCCAGCCATTTCGGATTATCCATTCTGACCGCGGGGAGCGGTGAAGAGGCAATGGCGCTCCTCGCCGAGCACGAAGGTGAAGTTGATATCGTTGTCACCGATGTCATCATGCCGGGGATCAGCGGGATGGAGCTCATGGACAAGGTTCATGTACTTCAACCGGATACGCCAATAATTCTGATGACGGCTTATTCGAATGTCGATATTCTTATTGCTGCAATCAAGAAAAAAGCGTTTGATCTTATTTTGAAGCCGATCGACCAAAGTATTCTTGTACAAACTATCGAGAAGGCGCTTAAACATAAACAGTTGCTGGATCTCGAAAAGAATTATTTAGTTACCTTGCAAAAATCGATCGAAGAAAAAACCAATGCTCTTCAGGCAAAAATGTTCGAACTCGAGCAAAGCCGGGCAGCTCAGGTTGCAGAACATGATGAATTGAAAAAAGTTTTTGCCAAGGTCACCCAGATCAAGCAGGAATGGGAACGGACCATGGATTGTATCAGCGATATGGTTCTGCTGGTTGACAATTCAGGGAAAATCGGCCGGTGTAACCGCTCTTTCAGGGACTTCTGCGGGATGTCTTATCAGCTGTTGCTGGGTCGAAACTGGCAAGAGCTTTTTGTCCTCCCGCCGGATATGCCCTTTCCTTCAGGTTCAGAGCTTTTCCATACGTCCAGCGCGCGCTGGTTTATCTTCAGCTTCTATCCTTTTATCGACACCGTGACCAATTCCCCCCGCGGAACGGTCATCACTGTGATCGATACCACCGAGCGCAAACAGACCATGGCAGCGCTGGAACAGGCTTATCAGGACCTCAAGACGACCCAGGCGCATATTCTCCAAACCGAAAAAATGGCTTCGATCGGTCAACTCGCTGCCGGTGTTGCCCACGAAATCAATAACCCTATCGGATTTGTCACCAGCAACATCAATACCTTAGGCAAATATCAGCAGCGAATGATCAGTTACATGACTGAGCAAGACCGCTTTCTGGCGCAAGTGCTTTCGCCCGAGCAGCGTGGCAATCTTGATGTGCTTCGTGCCGAGATGAAGATTGATCATGTTTTAAACGACAGCGAAAAACTGATCGGGGAGACTCTCGATGGGACCGAACGGGTTCGTCGGATTGTCATGGACCTGAAAACATTTTCCCGCACGGATGAAGGGGATTACCAGCGCGCCGATTTGATCGCCTGCATTGAAAGCGCTATCAACATCGTCTGGAACGAATTGAAGTACAAGATCACTCTTGAACGGGATTTTGGTTCTATTCCGCTGGTCAAATGTTATCCTCAGAAACTGAACCAGGTTTTTGTCAACCTGCTGGTCAACGCCAGCCATGCCATCAAGGAGACGGGGCGAGTCACCATTTCTGCCCATGTTCTTAACGATACGGTGGCCCTGAGCTTCACCGATACCGGTTGCGGAATCCCAAAGGAACATCTCTCGCATATTTTTGAGCCGTTCTTTACCACCAAAGAGGTTGGCCAGGGAACGGGTCTTGGTCTCAGCATCAGTTACGACATCATAAAAAAACATAATGGAGAAATTTCTGTGACCAGCGAAGTCGGCAAGGGAACTTCGTTTCTCATCACGCTTCCCCTGATTGTTTGAGGTATCGAGAAAATGCACCTCCCGCCGGCCGATCGAAAGGAAATGCATGAATGACACCTTGTTGTTAATTGATGATGAACCCCATATCCTTTCAGCCATCAAGCGCATTTTCGCCGAGGAAGATTTGCGCATTTTTACTGCATCGGGGGCGAAAGATGGGCTTGAGATTCTTGCCCGGGAAGAAATCTCCGTCATGGTGACGGACAATATGATGCCTGGAATGAGCGGATTGGAAGTATTGCACAGAGCTCGTTTGATCTCTCCGGATACTGTGCGTATTATGTTGACCGGCCATGCCAATCTCGATACGGCAGTTGCCGCCATAAACGTCGGCGAGGTTTTCCGTTTCGTCCTCAAGCCCTGGGACAACGAGGCATTTGCGGCAACTATTCACGAAGCGCTGCAACGTTACAGTGTCATAAAACAGTTGCGCAGTGGCGACGAGGCCGTCATGTTGTCCATTGCACAGACGATCGAATTGAAGGATCCTTACACCCGTGGGCATTGTGATCGTGTAGCAGAATACGCACTTATTATCGGCAATGAACTTGGTCTGCCAGCTCAAACACTGGCGGACATCAAATATGGGGGATGGTTGCACGATTGCGGGAAAATCGGTGTTTCAGAGTTTGTTCTCAGAAGTCCATCGTCGCTAAGTCAGGATGAATATTCGCTGGTCAAAAATCATTGTCTGTGGGGTGCGGAGGTTGCTCGATTGGCGCATCTTCCTGAACGGGTCATCAATATCATTCTATATCACCATGAACGTTACGATGGTAACGGTTATCCAACCGGTCTTAAAGGTGAAACCATCCCTATAGAGGCACGCATTGTTTCAGTGGCCGACGCTTACGATGCCATGACCTCGGAGCGATCATACCGCAAGGCCTTCCCGCCCGATGAAGTACTGAATATCCTTTCCTCGGTCAGTGGCACTCAGCTCGATCCTGCCCTTGTTACCGCGTTCAAGAGCAGAATGTCTCAGGAAAATGCTCCGCGCTTGGTGGCTGCACGATAATTTTTCTCTTGTCAGGGTGAGTCGTTTAAACCAATGACTATTTATGAGGTGCGTGTATGAAAAATAAAATTTTACTCGTTGACGATGAGAGACATGTTCTTTCCTCGCTGGTACGTGCGCTATTCGATGAACCTTACGACATACTGACTGCCGAAAGTGGGGAGTGCGGTCTGGAGATTTTGGTTCAGAACCCAGATATCAAGGTCATTGTTTCCGATGAAAGAATGCCAGGGATGGGCGGCGCAGAATTTCTCGCTCGTGTTAAGGAGCAATCTCCCCAGATTGTCAGGATCATGTTGACGGGTCATGCCAGCATCGAGTCGACCATGAAGGCCGTCAATAGCGGGGAGATATATCGTTTTTTTACCAAGCCATGGGTCGATCACGATTTGATCATTGCACTCCGCCTGGCCGTGGAGAAGCATGATCTGGAAGAGGAAAATCGTCGTTTGCTGTTGACCGTAAAGCGACAATCTCAAGACCTGCGTGATCTGGAGAGCCGATTCCCCGGAATAACCGATACCGGACGAGATTCCACCGGAACATATAATTTGCCTGAAATGTCCGATGAAGAAGTCCGACAAATCATTGCCGCCTGTTGTGGTGAAAAATGAAGTGAAAAATGAAGTTTTTTTAGAAGTCTGGTAGGCCTACGGCACCCCTCGGGGCAAGATGATCTTTATCCTGCGCGAAAACCGGCCGGAACAGGTTGCTGTCGGCGGCTAACTTCGTTCCGCCCGGCCCTAAGCAAGGCCTCGCGTCGTTCCAAGGTGTCTTTTTGCCAAAATTCAAGAAAATTTTCGTTGAAATCACCAACAGCTGCAACCTCTCCTGCACTTTCTGCCCCCCCGCGCCGCGCCCCCAGGGGTTTATGGCACCGACGGAATTCGCCGAGATCTTGCGCCGCATCGACGGGCATACCGACCATCTCTGCCTGCACCTCCTCGGCGAGCCGCTCCTCCACCCCGACCTTGCCGCCCTCCTCGGGATTTGCCACCAGCAGCGGATGCAAGTCAATCTCACCAGCAACGGCACCATGCTCGGGCGTTGTCGCGAATCTCTGCTGCGCAGCCCGGCTCTGCGTCAGCTCAATATCTCCCTGCACAGTTGCGCCGATAGCGAAGCTGGATCGGCGTCCTATCTCGACGAGGTCCTGGCCTTTATCCAGGCGGCAGCGACGACGTCACTGCTGGTCAATCTGCGTCTATGGAATCTCGATGCTACGGCCGGCGCCGCCGTCCATTCGCGTAATGGCACCATCCTTCGTCGCCTCGAACATTACTTTGCCTTGTCCTCGCCCGTTGCCGAGCGTATGACTCCGGGACAGGGAGTCGCCCTGGCTCCCGGGGTTTTTCTCAGCCAGGATGTCGCCTTTGTTTGGCCCCATCACCAGAGGGGAGAGCTCGGGTCGCGCGGTCGCTGTCGTGGCCTGCGCGATCATGTCGGTATTCTCGTCGATGGCACCGTCGTCCCTTGCTGTCTTGATGCCGCCGGCGACATCCCCTTGGGCAATATCCACCAGCAGCCCCTGGCCGAAATTCTCGCCACCCCCCGCACTCTGGCGATGCGCGATGGTTTAGCCAGGGGAGAGCTGGTCGAGCCCCTCTGTCGTCGTTGCAATTATCGCCAGCGATTTAACTGAGTACAAAGGAAGACCAGACCTGCCGCTGTTGCGAGGCAAGGTCTGGTCTCGGGAGGAGATGGCGGGGAGGGGGAATGCTGCCTAGAGGGCTTTCGGGCGGCAGAGATTCTCCTCGTCATGGACACGGGCGCCGCAGTTGGTGCAGACGAAACGGGGATTCTCGAACATTTTGGCGACTTCCGCTTTCACCTCGCTGTATTTAAGTTGACAGGCGTGGAGAGCACAGTGTTTCTCGGGGTTGCTGCAGTCGTTTTCGGACATGATAGAACTCCTTTCCGTTTGTTTCATCTTAACCCATCCCGGACTGAATGCAACGGCGCGGACACGGCGGGTTGCTCTTGTCTTTCCCCCCGTGCTTATTCTATAAGGGAGAGTGCATTCCCATTAGGGTCCTTTTTGGAGTTCAACCAGGTCATGCATTGCCGTCCAGGTTGTGGCGCCTGCTGTATTGCGCCATCGATATCGACCCCGATCCCCGGCATGTCCCTGGGCAAGAGAGCCGGGGACCGTTGTGCGCAACTGACCGCAGATAATGCCTGCCGGCTCTTTGACCATCCCGCGCGGCCGGCTGTCTGCGTCAGGCTGCGTCCGACTGTGGAGATGTGCGGAACGAGTGCGAACGAGGCTCTCTCCTACCTGGCGGCGCTGGAACAGTTGACCCGACCCGATGCTCAAGGGGTACCCTAGTCATGCTCTCCTCTTCCGCCTTGACCATCACCTGGCTCCCCCCCGATATCGCTGCCGAAGCCTGGGAATTTACCCACCATCCCGCCAAGCAGCCCTTTTACCTGCGCCATGCGCTGCGCTGGGACGATCTGCTCAGCGCCAGCGTTGCCGGTACGCTGGTTCCCTGGCCGCGCTCGTCGGACCTTGCCGGTATTGCGGTCGAGGGGGCCTATCACCGCTATGAAGATTACGAGAAGTATCTGGCCCGGGCCAAGCGGGGCTATCGCCTCAACTATGCGCGCCTGGAGGCGACGTTGCAGCGCGCCGGTGCCCTCCATCTACCGGCGCCGATTGTGCTGGTCTGTGGCGGGGAAGCTCTCCTTTTTTCCGGTTATCGACGCCTTTGCCTGGCGTGGAATTACGGCATGATTCCCTTCGTCTGGCAGGTACGGATCCCGCCGCGACAGGGCTTTACTGACATGTAAATGTTAATGCTTGGCAATGATGCCCCGTTTTTGTTATGCTTCAAGTCCATTTTATGCGCCCTGATGGCGCTGTGACGGAGAGAATTTTATGGCAAAGAAAAAGGTTCTGCTGGTCAGCGCTTCCGATATCTGTCTCGAACTGCTCAAGGATTATCTGCGCGATTCGGATGTCCAGCTCTTCACCGCCGCCGATCGAGCCGCCGCCTGCAAGCTCGCCCTGAAAGTGCGTCCGGAGATGACGGTCATCGATCAGGACCTGGCCGACGGCCCGGGGCTGGAATTGCTGCGGGACTTCTGTGCCAATCCCCTCCTGGCTGAACTGGCCATCATCTTGTTGACCAACAACGATATCTCTCTCGATAGCCAAAATTGCACCCACACGCCGATCATTATCGGCAAACCCCTCAATCGTCGGGTCTTTCTCGAACTGGGACGTTCGCTCCTCGAAAAGATCGACCGTCGCCAGCCCCGCGTCCTGTGTCGCGCCACGGTGATCTGTCAGGGAAACGGGGAAACCTTTTACGGGACGATTGAGGATATCAGCCCCCACGGCATGTATGTCGGCGGCGAAAGGGAGGTGCGCGTCGGCACCGAACTGTTGCTGAAATTCCTCCTCCCCTGGCAGGAGCTGCACCTGGTCGAGACCCGGGCCAAGGTGACCTGGAGCAACGGCCTGCGCCCGCGGCGCAAATCGTTTCTCCCGGCCGGTTTCGGGGTCGAGTTTGTCGGCCTCGAACCGAAGACCCTCGACGCCCTCAACGACTTCATCACCTACTCCCTGTTGCGGCAGCCTCACGTCAGCGTCTGACGGTCGACCACGATAACCCTGCAAACCAGAAGAGCCCACCGGTAACGGTGGGCTCTTCTGGTTTGAGTCGCAAGGCGCATGAATTTACAGGAGCATCTCCGTCGCCAGCATTTTCATGCCGCCGACCTCCTTGGCGACGGCCGCCTGGCGTTCGTCCGCCGTCAGCAAATCGTGGAGGTGCTTGCGCGCCTTTTTGCGGCTGCCGGCGATCTCCTCGGTCATGCGCAGGAGAATGCCCAGGGGGAGACCACGGCGAAAACCCTCGACCAGTTTGCGAATCTCGTCCCGCCGCTGGGCCGGGGGCCACTCCTTGAAGGTGTCGCCACCGAGGGCGATATTGGGGAACATGGTGCCTCCGTCATGGGGGATGGTTTTGCTAAAGGATTTCGGCGGTCAGGACCGAACTATTCGAACTGGGCGCGGAAACGGGCGAACTCGCTTTTGAGCTCGGCGACCTCGGCTTCCAGTCGGGCGATGCGCTCATCTTCGGCCTGGACGACCCGGCGCGCCGCCTCGGGGGGAGGCTGATGATCGTCGGCGGGGAGTTCGGGCGGCGGCGCGAGGAGATGGGTAAAGCGATGCTCCTTGCGTCCCGGCGGGCGTGGCAGCTTCAGGGTCAAAGGCGGCTGGCGTTCGGCCATTTCGCTCAGGACCGTCTCCACCTGTTCGAGGTCGGCGAAGGGGTGCATGCGGCTGGCCCGGGTGCGCAGCTCGCCGACGGTCTGGGGCCCACGCAACAGCAATTCGCCGAGAATCGCCAGTTGTTCCGGTTCGAGGAAGAGTTTTTCGAAGAGGGCGTGGCGATATTTCGGCACCCGGCTCCCTTCGCCATGGGCCTGCATGGCCAGCCCCTTGTGGCGCAGGGTGTCGAGGCCGCGGACGACGCTCGCTTCGTCGAGGTCGACGACCGGATCGCGGTTCGACTTTTGGTTGCAGGCGTTGGTCAGGGCGTTGAGGGTCAACGGGTAATACTCCGGCGTGGTCATCTCTTTTTCGATGAGACAGCCGAGAATCCTGACTTCTATTTCGTTGAGGATTGTTTCCATGGCGTCATCCTGTTTGGTGCGTGCAATGATCAGTCGCGGAAACGCTTGAGCAGGTCACCGTAGGCGTCGATGCGGCGATCGCGCAAAAAGGGCCAGATGCGCCGCACCGCTTCGCTGCGGGCGCGGTCGATGGCGACGGTGACAACTTCCTCGTTTTCGCGGCCGGCTTGGGCGAGGATCTCCCCCTGCGGACCGGCGACGAAGCTGCCGCCCCAGAAATGGGCGCCTTGGGTCTGCCCGGAGGGATCGGGCTCGAAGCCGCAACGGTTGACGCTGATCACCGGCAGGCCGTTGGCGACGGCGTGGGCGCGTTGGCTGACGATCCAGGCCTCGCGCTGACGCTCCTGCTCCTCCCTGGTGTCGGCCGGGTCGAAGCCGATGGCGGTGGGGTAGATGAGGAGATCGGCCCCGGCCAAGGTCATCAGCCGTGCCGCTTCCGGGTACCACTGGTCCCAGCAGACCAGCAGCCCGAGCTTGCCGACGGAGGTGGCGATGGGGGTGAAGCCGAGATCGCCGGGGGTGAAGTAGAACTTCTCATGATAGCCGGGGTCGTCGGGGATATGCATCTTGCGGTACTTGCCGGCGATGGCGCCGTCCCGCTCCAGCACCACCGCGGTGTTGTGGGCCAGCCCCGGCGCCCGCGCCTCGAACAGGCTCAAGACCAGGACGATGCCGAGTTCGCGGGCCAGCGGCGCGAAGTCTTTCGTCGACGGCCCGGGGATGGTTTCGGCCAGGTCGAAGTGGCGGGTCTCCTCGGTCTGGCAGAAGTAGAGCCCGGTGTGCAGCTCCTGCAGCACCACCAGCTCGGCGCCGCGAGCGGCAGCCTCGCGAATGGCGGCGCGGCTCTTGGCGAGGTTGGCGGCGCGATCGCTGCTGCACGACTGCTGGACCAGACCGACGATCAGTAGTTTATCGCTCATGCCAACACCCCTTTCGGCAGATGCATGGTGACGCAGTGGAGGGAGCCGTGCTGGCGGATCAGCGGGCGGCAGTCGATGGCGATGATCGCGCGCTCGGGAAAGGCGCTGGCGATGACGGTCAGGGCTGCCGGGTCCTGCGCCACGCCATAGGTCGGTACCAGGACGGCGCCGTTGATGACGAGGAAGTTGGCGTAGGTCGCCGGCAGGCGCTCGCCGGCATCGCCGTAGCAGGGCGCGGGCCAGGGGAGGGGGAGGAGACGGTACGGTTTGCCCTTGTGTGTGCGGAAGGTTTGCAGCTCCTGCTCCATGCGGCGCAGGGCGTCGAAATGCTCATCCACTTTATCGTCACAGTGAACATAAGTGATGGTATCGCCGGGACAAAGGCGGGCGAGGGTATCGATATGGGCATCGGTGTCGTCACCGGCAAGATAGCCATGCTCGAGCCAGAGAATACGCTGGCTGCCGAGGAGGCGGCGCAGTTCAAGTTCGAGCTGCTCCCGGGTCAGGTGCGGATTGCGATTGGGGCCGAGGAGGCATTCGGCGGTGGTCAGCAAGGTGCCGTCGCCGTCACTCTCCAGACTTCCGCCTTCGAGGGTCAGGCCGACGGTGCGCAGGGGAGTCGAACCGAAGCAGCCGGCACGATGGAGGCGGCGGCTGACGAGGTTGTCGTAATTGGCGGCGAATTTGAGCCCCCAGCCGTTGAAGCCGAAGTCGAGAAGAACCGGCTTCCCCCCCTCGAAGACGGTAATGGGGCCGAAATCGCGGCTCCAGGTATCGTTGGTCGGCAGGGGGAGAAAGGCGATCTGTGCCCTGTTGCCGCCGACCTGCTCGATCTGCGCGAGGATCGTGCCGGCCTCGGGGGCGACGATGAGGACCCGCTGGAAACGGCTGGCGGCGGCGGCGATGGCGGCGAAGACCGGTTCGACCAGGGGGAGATCGTCGCACCAGTCGCTGTCGCCATGAGGCCAGGAGAGGAGAATGGCGTCCTGTTCTTCCCATTCGGCCGGGAGGCGGGGGGTCATGAGGCTTTAGCGTCCTTTTTGTGAAATGAATGAACGCCGCATGCTAGCGGAAAAACGGCGGAAAGACAATCCTTGTCAGGGGAGGGAGCTTACGCTTTGCAGCAGAATCCGGGCGATCAGGGCGGCGCACGCGGCGGCCGCCAGGGCCAGGATCAGGCGGCGGGTGGCGGTGCGCAGGTGCAACGGCTCGAAACCGCTGCGCCAGGGGAATTCGCCGCCGTAGCGCCGCCGGATCTCGCTGGCGGTGATGAGGAAGGTCAGCCAGAGGGCCGCCAGGGCGAAGCCGGCGAAGACGTCGGAGGCCCAGTGCAGGCCGAGGTAGACCCGTGAGAAGCCGATGAGGGAGGCAAGGAGGCTAAAGCTGATGACGAGGCCGAGGCGATTGTGCCAGCGGCCGACCTCGCCGAGGAGAAAGTAGACGGTCAGGCCGGAGAGGACCAGGGCGGCGAAGGCATGGCCGCTCGGCAGGCTGGCGGAGGAGGCGTGCAGGGCGGCGATGAACGGTTCCGGGCGCGGCCGGGCATAGGCGAGTTTGAGGATGTAGACGAGGAGTTCGCCGCCGCCGACGCCGCAAACCAGAATCAGGGCGAAAAAATCGCGGTTGCGCAGGAGCAGCCAGAGCAGGAGAAAGGCGCTGAAGGTGAGGATGACGCTGCCGCTGGCCAGGGTGGTGACCAGAATCATGAGTTGGTCGGCCCAGGGATGCCGCAACCCCTGCAGCAGCTGATAGATGCTGCGATCGAGTTCGAGGAGGCGAGGCGACCTGGTTGCCAGCAGGAGAAAGAGCCAGGCGAAGAGGGCGCTGCAGACGAGCCCGACGGTCAGGTAAAGACCGCTGCCGTAGGCGAGACTGAAGCGCTCGGCCCAGAAGGTCCAGCCGCGGGGGTAGCGGGCGGCCAGAGCCTGCGCCGTCGTCGATTGCCGCCAGGCCGAAAACGTTGCGTGCAGGCGTTGGCGTAGCCACGTCGTCCGGGCGGCGAGGCGGGGAACGAGGTAGCGCCAGAAGAGCATGTTGAGGGCGAAAAGACCAAGGACGGCGAGGAGAAAGAGGCTGAAGCGGTCGAACCAGAGCTCGACCAGCTTCCAGCTGGCGCTGAAGAGATAGCCGAGGCCGGGGTAAGCGATCCCCCAGAGGATGCCGCTGACAACGACGTAGAGGGTGAAGGGGAGGGGACGCATGCGGGCGCTGCCGGCGACGAAGGGGATGAAGGGCCGCAAGAAACCGACGAAGCGGCCGAGAAAGACACTCTTGCCGCCATGGGCGATGAAAAAGTCTTCAGCGTTGCGAAAGAGGAGTTGGCGGTGCTGGAAGAAGGGGAGGGCCATGAGGCGCGGGCCGAGGCGGGCACCGAGGAGATAGCTGAGCAGATCGCCGGCGATGGCGCCGATCGTCGTCACCGCCATGAGGGTTGCGAAATCCCCCTTGCCGTTGGCGGCGAGAAAACCGGCGAAGACGATCAGCACACTGCCGGGGACGACGATCCCGACCACGGCCAACGACTCGAGGAAGGAAATGGTGCCGAAGAGGGTGTAGTAAAGGGGGCCGTCGGGGAGCCAGGAGAAGAATTGCTGCAGCCACGCTTCCACGATTAACCCCTGCCGCCGGTAAAGCGCTGGTGCCAGGCGTCGAAGATCGCCACCTTGGCGGCGCCGAAACGGAGCAGGCCGGCGCGGACACGCTCCGGCGACTTTTCCGTCTGCCGCTCGGCTGGATCCTTGGAGAAGAAGAGGTCGGCGTAGGTGACAATCTCTTCTTCGAGGGCAAGGGGGATCAGGTCGCGCTCGGGCAGGGGAAGCCTTTGGGCGCGGATCTCTTTGGCGCTGATGCCGACGCCGATGTGGCGGTCGCAGACCAGGGCGTGGCGCGGCCAACCCTCGGCTTCCAGCAGTTCGCGCCCCTTGTAGCCGTGGGCGAGATAGGGGAGCTCGCCGTGACAGCCGAGATTCGGGGCGGCGGTGAAACGGATGCCGATGTCGTGCAACAGCGCCGCCTCGGCGACGAAGGCGATGTCGACGGTCGACTCCGCGACCTTGCGCGCCGTCGCCACCGCCTTTTTGGCCACCGCCCGGCTGTGGTCGAGGAGGATCGCGTGGGCGGGAGAGCCGCTCGGGTAGTATTTTTCGAGGAGGGCGAGGGCGGGCATGGGCGGAAGTCCTTGAGGTGGAATTTCAGTCACGGCAGCATACGGCAGTGCTGGCTTGGGGTCAAGGTGAGCAAGTCCGAAATCCTATCCGCAGATGCCGCCGATTTTCGCAGATAAAATCAGGTCAAGAAACATCTTTATTCAGGGATACAGGCCTTCATCTGCGTTCATCGGCGACATCTGCGGATAAGTTTGCTTTTGGTTGTTAAATCTCAGTTGGCACTTGAAAGGATTCAAAGAATTCGGCACACTGACCCGACATTGGTTTCGCTCAACCTAGACAGGGAGGACACGAGATGGCTCTGGAATCGATCAATCCGGCAACGGGGGAAGAACTCGAACGTTTCGTCGAGTGGAGCGCCGAGCAGACCGCCGCCGTCGTGACGCAGACGCACAAGGCCTGGCTCGCCTGGCGCGGCACGACCTTTGCCGCCCGCGCCGCCCTGATGAAACAGGCGGCGAAAGTGCTGCGTGCCAATGCCGACCGCTATGCCCGGACCATGGCGTTGGAGATGGGCAAGCCGGTGGTTGAGGGCCGGGCCGAAGTCAACAAATGCGCCGCCTGCTGCGATTTTTACGCCGATCACGCCGAAGGTTATCTCGCCGACGAGGTCATCGCCAGCGATGCCGGCAAGTCCTACGTCGCCCATCGCCCCTTGGGGATCGTCCTCGCCGTCATGCCGTGGAACTTCCCCTTCTGGCAGGTCTTCCGCTTCGCCGCTCCCGCCCTCATGGCCGGCAATGCCGGGCTTCTCAAGCACTCCTCCAACGTCCCCCGCTGTGCCCTGCAGATCGAGGAAGTCTTCACCCTCGCCGGTTTCCCCAAGGACATCTTCCGCACCCTGATGATCGGTTCCGCCAAGGTCGATGCCGTCATTGAGCACCCGGCGGTCAAGGCGGTGACCTTGACCGGCAGCGACATCGCCGGGCGCAAGGTCGCGGCCAAGGCCGGCGCGATGCTCAAAAAAGCGGTGATGGAACTCGGCGGCAGCGATCCCTTTGTGGTGCTGGCCGACGCCGATCTCGACGAAGCGGCTCTGGTCGCGGCCAAGGCGCGCTGCATCAACTCGGGCCAGAGCTGCATCGCCGCCAAGCGCTTCATCGTCGAGACCCCGGTTTATGACGCTTTTCTCAGGAAGTTCACCGCCGCGGTGGCGGCGCTCAAAGTCGGCGACCCGCTCGATGAGACGACCCAAGTCGGCGCCCAGGCCCGGTCCGATCTCATGGCCGAGCTGCACGCCCAGGTCGAAGCCTCGGTCAAGAAGGGAGCCAGGATCGTCCTCGGCGGCGCGCCGCTGCCGGGGAAGGGGAGCTTCTACCCGCCGACCATCCTCGTCGACGTCGTCCCCGGCATGCCGGCCTACGACGAAGAACTCTTCGGCCCCGTCGCCTCGGTGATCCGCGCCAGGGATGCCGCCGATGCCCTCTTCATCGCCAACGACACCCCCTTCGGACTCGGCGGTTCGGTCTGGACCCGCGACAGCAAGCGGGGCGAACTGTTCGCCGCGCAGATCGAGGCCGGCGCCGTCTTCGTCAACGGCATGGTCAAGAGCGATCCGCGTCTCCCCTTTGGCGGCGCCAAGATTTCCGGCTTCGGGCGCGAACTTAGCCATCATGGGATCAAGGAATTCGTCAATATCCAGACGGTGTGGATTCGCTGATTTGGGGTCGGTCAATTGCAAGTAATTCATTTCATCGAGCGGGAGGAACAATGAAGAGAAACCTGGTAATTGCCTTGGCCTTCGTGCTGTTCTGTCTCGTCGGTTGGGCCGGTGCAACCTACGTTAACGGCATCAGGCTGGAGAAGAATTTTTCCGGTCTGGTGGAGAAGTACGGAAATTTAGGCATTCTTTCCGTCAAACTGGAGGATTACCAACGCGGGTTGCTCACCGCAAAAACTCGGACCGTCGTGGAATTGAAGTTTCCCGGCGGGGTGCCAAATTCCCCGGCAGGCGAACCGGCAGAGCTGCCGGACAAAGTGCAAATCGTTTTTGAGCATTTCTTAAGCCACGGGCCACTCTCCTTCGGCAGCGGACTCGCTCTCGCCCGCATCGAAACCCGGATTGTGAGCGTCTCTCCCGGGCAGGCTCAGTTCGAGCAGGCGTTGCAGCGTTTTCCGCAGCTGAAGGAGCCGTTTCTGGTCTCCAGGGTCACCTACTCCGGTGCGCTGGAGAGCCGCATGGACGTTCAGGCGATCGAAACGCAAATCGATACCGCCCAGCTCAAGTGGGGCGGCTTTACGGCCGAGTCGGTGTTTTCCCCCCGCAACAAGACCCTGGCCGGAGCCTTCGAGCTGCGCGCGTTCGCGGCTCATACCCCGGAAGCGGAGTTGGCCTGGGATGGTGCGAACGGACACTTCGATCTGGCCGAGGCGTTGCCGCTGGTCTATGTCGGAAAGAACGCGTTCAAACTCAGTGCCTGCAGGGTGTCGATGTCGAATCCGGAGACCGGCGAGCAGAACAATTTCGAGCTCAAGGGTCTGGATGTTCGCTCCTCCAGCAGTTGCGACGGGAAACTGGTGCAGATGGAGCAGGCGATGACCTTTGCCGGTTTGACCATGGATGGACAGACCTACGGTCCCGGCGTTCTCGAGATCGAATTGCGCAATCTCGATGGCGAAGGTCTCTCGATCTATCAGCAACAGATTCTGGAGGTTTTCGGGAAAAGCGACACCACCTCTCTGGACCAGCTGGCGCTGCAGTTTTTACCGGTTTACAGCCAGCTCCTCGCCAAAATGGCCGAGGGCAATCCGCAGTTGAACATCCGCCGTCTCCATTTCGTGGCCCCGCAGGGAGAGATCGACGGTCAGTTGCTGGTGAGTTTCAACGGCGGCAAAGAGGTGAGTCAGGACGATCCTGCGGCGCTGATGCAGCGGGTCGAGGCGAGTACCGAGCTGGCGATTCACGAGCGGCTGGTTCAGTTGATCGCAATCAATAGCGCGGAAGGCCAACTGAAGCGCGCCCGCGAGACGGGAAATTTGCCTCAGCTCAGTGACGCCGAGCTTGCCGGGATGGCCAGGCAGCAGGCCAGCGCCCAGGTCGAGGCTTTGCTGGCGCAGAATCTGGTGGTTCGTGACGGCGACAAGCTCAAGACCACCGCGAGTTTCCGCCAGGGCGAGCTGGTGGTGAACGGGCAGAATATGCCGTTGTTTTAGGGAGAATCCCGCAGTTGCTACCCTCGAAGTTGCTTCCCGCGAGAAGATCGCCGTTTTCGCCAAGCGTTCGACGGCGCAGCGCAGGGTGCTTCATCGCCTCTTCTCTTAAGTGTTTTGTCGAGGCTCTTGGGGGGAAGTTGTCTTTGGATGTTTTAGGTCGGTCAGCACAGTGCCGATCGGGGTTATAGACAAATGAACGTCCCCGACACCGTCTAGCGTCTTCCGTCTACGGGAGGATTCGATGCAAAAGCAGATCATTGTCGCGGTACTCGGCCTCTGCCTCTGTACATCATCAATCGCCCTGGGTGCCGGTTTCTCCCTGATCGAACAGAGTGTCAGTGGTCTGGGGACCGCCTATTCCGGTGGGGCCGCGGCCGCCGAGGACGCTTCGACCCTCTACTTCAACCCGGCCGGCATGGTCTTGCTTCAGGGGCAAGAGGTGATCGGCGGGGTGCACTATGTCATGCCCTCGGCCGAGTTCACCAAGACCTCGGCCAGCAACGCCCTCGGCGCCCCGATCCCCGGCGGCAACGGGGGGGATGGCGGGGTATCCCGAGCCATCCCCAATTTTTACTATGTCAAAAACCTGGACAAGTTGGCGGTCGGCCTCGGCATCAACGTCCCCTTCGGCCTGACGACGGAATACGACAAAACCTGGGTCGGGCGCTACCATGCGGTCAATTCCGACGTGCAGACGCTCAACCTCAACCCATCGGTCGCTTTCAAGGTCGACGAGCGCTTGAGTCTCGGGGCCGGGGTCAGCGCCCAGATGTTCAAGGTCAATCTCACCAATATGGTCGATTTCGGTCTGGCCAGCGGGGTCGGGGCGATTGCGTCCAACCCGAACGCCGACATCTATGCCGACCTCAAGGCCGACAGCTGGGGCTACGGCTACAATCTCGGGGCCCTTTACCGTTACAGCGACGGGGGCCGGGTCGGCCTTGCCTACCGTTCGCGGATTACCCACAAGGTCAAGGGGGATGTCGACTTTACCGTGCAGAACCCGGCCTTTCTCACTGGGGTCAACCCGGCTCTGCTGACTGCGGCCAACGCCTCCTTCCCCGATCAGGATATCAGCGGCAAGATCACCTTGCCGGCGACCGCCTCCTTGTCTCTCTACCAGGAGCTCAACCCGCAGTGGGCGCTTGTGGCCGATATCACCTGGACTGAGTGGAGCACCTTCGAGTCTCTGGTAATCAACTTCGATCAGGGTCTCGGCGCCGGCGGGGCGACCAAACAGAGCGTGACTACGGAGAGTTGGCGGGACAACTGGCGCTATGCCCTGGGGACGACGTTCCAGGCGAACGCAGCTTTGACCCTGCGCGCCGGTGCCGCCTATGATCAGACCCCCATCAGCGACGACAGGAATCGTACCCCGCGCGTCCCCGACAACTCCCGCACCTGGCTGGCAGCCGGGGCCGGTTATGCCCTCTCCGAGGCGCTGATGCTGAATGTCGGCTATGCCCATCTTTTCGTCAAAGAGTCGCGGATGAACAAGACTATTACCGGCCCCAGCGATGAGGATACCGGCCGGGGCGCCGTTCAGGGAACCTTCGCGACCTCCGTCGACATCGCCAGCCTCGAAGTCGTCTACAGATTCTGAATTCCTCCCCCCAGCGGGGGGAGGCCAGGAGGGGGCCGCCCAAGAATAGCCCTCTTTTACTATTCCAGAAGAAAAGCGAAAAGGCCCGGCGTTCTGCCGGGCTTTTTCGCTTTTATCCGCCACCAGTCATCCACGCCCGAGGCCGAGGAGGAGCAGCCAGAACGGCCAGTTGGTCGGCTGCTCCGGGGCGAAGAGCTGGGCGGCGAGGGAGGGGAGCGTGGCGAGCAGGGGAGCGAGCCACTGTTGCGGCGAGGCATCGACGGGGAGGGCGGCCGGCCCCGCCGCTGTTGTATAATGGAGGCGAACCAGGCAGGGATGCCGACGCCGCCATTTTCGCCCCCAGCGTCGCTGTTTTCCTGGGGGTACGCAGGGAGGTTGCCATGTCGCTCAAGGCAGTTCGTCGCACGTTGATCACCCGGCCCATTTTCAAACTCGCCCGCCGCGCTCTTCCCACGCTCTCGGCGACCGAACGGGAGGCGCTTACCGCCGGCGATGTCTGGTGGGACGGCGAGCTCTTTAGCGGCAATCCCGACTGGCAGAAGCTGCTGGCGACGCCGGCGGCGACTTTGACGGAAAAGGAAGAGGCCTTTCTCGCCGGGCCGGTGCATGAGCTCTGCAAGATGCTCAACGAATGGGAGATCAACCGCTTGCGGGGCGATCTGCCGAAAGAGGTCTGGGACTATCTGAAGCGCGAGAAGTTTTTCGCCATGATCATCCCCCGGGCCTACGGCGGTCTGGAGTTTTCGCCCTATGCCCATTCGGAGGTGGTGCGCAAAATCGCCTCGCGCTCGCTGGTCGCCGCCGTCACCGTCATGGTCCCCAACTCCCTCGGTCCGGGCGAATTGCTGATGCAGTTCGGTACCGAAGAACAGCGCGCCTTCTGGCTTCCCCGTCTGGCCGATGGCCGGGAACTCCCCTGTTTCGCCCTGACCAGCGTGGAGGCCGGCTCCGATGCCGCCGCGATGGTCGATAAGGGCGTGGTCTGCCGGGGGATTTTCGCTGGGCGGGAAGTGCTCGGCATCCGTCTCAACTGGAGCAAGCGCTACATCACCCTGGGGCCGATTGCTACGGTCTTGGGGCTCGCCTTCAAGCTCTACGATCCCGAGCACCTGCTGGGGGATGAAGAGTCCTTGGGGATCACCCTCGCCCTGGTTCCGACCGGCTTGCCGGGGATCGCGATCGGCCGCCGCCATCTCCCCTCCTGCCAGATGTTCCAGAACGGCCCGAATCGGGGGGAGGATGTCTTCATTCCCCTCGATTACGTTATCGGCGGTCAGCCGCAGATCGGCAAAGGCTGGTCCATGCTGATGAGCGCCCTCGCCGTCGGCCGGGGTGTCTCGCTCCCCTCCATGTCGGCGGCGGCGACCGCCTTGTGCGCCCGCACCACCGGGGCCTACGCCAGCATCCGTCGGCAGTTCGGCATTTCCATCGGTCAGTTTGAAGGGATTCAGGAACGGCTGGCCCCCCTGGCCGCCGATGCCTACCTGGTCGACGCCGCCCGGCGGCTGACCTGTGCGGGGTTGAACGCGGGGCGCAAACCGGCGGTGATCTCCGCCATCATGAAGGTGCACGCCACCTATAAGATGCGCACTTCCATCGATCACGCCATGGATGTACACGGCGGCAAGACCGTCATCGACGGTCCGCGCAATTATCTTTTGGACATTTACCGCGCCGTTCCGGTGGGGATCACGGTCGAGGGGGCCAACATTCTGACCCGCAGCCTGATCATCTTCGGTCAGGGGGCGATCCGCTGCCACCCCTGGCTGCTGCAGGAGATGCTCGCCCTTGAGGAAGAGGATCCCCAGCAAGCGCTGGCGGCCTTCGATGCCAGCTTCTGGGGGCATGCCGGGCACGGCTTGCGGACCTTGGGCCGGGCCTGGCTGCGCAGCTGGAGCGGCGGGCGGCTCGGACCTGCCCCCGAGCAGGGGCCGGTGAACAACTACTATCGCCAGCTTGGCCGTTACGCCGCCGCCTTTGCGCTGCTGGCCGATAGCGCCCTGCTTGTTCTGGGGAGCGGCCTCAAGCGCCGGGAGATGATCTCCGCCCGCCTGGGCGATATCCTGGCCGAGCTCTATCTGCTGTCGGCGGTCCTCAAGCGCTGGCAGGACGAAGGCTGGCAGGAGGCCGATTTGCCGCTGGTCGCCTATGCCATGGAGAGCGGTTTCGCCACCATCGAACGGCAGCTGCACGGGGTCCTGGCCAACCTGCCGTTGCGGCCGCTGGCCGCCGTCGTCCGTTTCTTCATCCTGCCGCTGGGGGTCCGCCGGCAGGGACCGGCGGATGACCTGACCCGGCGCTGTGCGGAAATCCTCCTCACTCCCTCGGCAACCCGCGACCGGCTGACGGCGGGACTCTTTCTGGGTGCGGGAGCGAACGGCAGCGTCGCCGATCTGGAGCTGGCCTTCGCGCTGGTGCACGAGACCGCGCCGTTGCAGAAGAAGCTGCGCGATGCCCGCTACGCCGATTACCGGGAGGCACTGGCGCGAGGATTGATCAGTGCGGAGGAAGCCGCTTTGCTGCAAGAAACCGCAGCGGCGGTCGAACAGGTGCTGGCGGTCGATGACTTCGCTGCCGAGGTGTTGGGCGAGAGCAACTTTACCGCCGCCCGGGAAGAGCCGGCCGAAGGGGCGACCTGAAGCCCGAGAGGGGGGCGGTCTGAGAAGAAGAAAAGGGGGCTACCAACTGCTCAATCCGTTTTGGTAGCCCCCTTTTGACTGTGTCGCTTGATTATGGAATGTCGTTTGTCGCGACGAAAACTGACCGTCTGATTCATGACCAGAAAATATTAATACAGGGAGCCACTTGTCAACGCCGCACAGGTTGTTAATCTGATAGCGTTTTCTTCTTTCTGGAGCGGGTTTTGTCTCGAAAATCATCATGTTGGAAGGAGAATGTTTATGGTTAAGAAAATGACCCTCGCAGCAATTATCGTCGTATCGACTCTGCTTCTGGTGATTGGATGTATGAAACCCGCGGTATCCCCGGGAATGGGTAAAGCAACAGCCACCTTTGTCGGCTCCGAGGCGTGCAAGGACTGTCATGCCGAAGCTTTTGCCAGTTGGCAGGACAGCTGGCACAGCAAGATCGTTCGTCCGGCGAAAGGGTCTTTCCTCAGAGAGGCCGTTGAGAAATGGGCGAGCGATGGGACGAATGCCGGTCCGGCGGTCGGCAACGTTAACGGCAAAGCATTCAAACGGGAAGATGTGCAGTACGTGGTCGGTTCGCGCTGGAAGCAGCGTTATCTGGTGCAAAATGACGAAACCGGCAACCTGCAGTTTATGAACATGCAGTTTAACCGCGGGAGCGGTATGTGGGAGAAATACGGGCAGAAAAACGATTGGAACACCCAGTGTGCCACCTGCCATACCACCGGCTACCGCATCACCGCCATCGACGAGATGAGTGGCAAGACCCTGAAGAGTGAATTTTCGGAGTTGAGTGTCGGCTGTGAAGCCTGTCACGGCCCCGGCTCGGCTCACGTGGCATCAAAACACAAGCTGGATATTTTCAATCCGGCCAATGTGGGGATCATGGAGCAGTCCAAGGTCTGCGGCTACTGTCATATCCGTTTGGAGAACGAACTGTGGAAGACCGCCCAAGGGAACCCCCGCGAAGACTTCCCGGCGCCGGTACTCGGCAAGAGCTATATTGCCGGGGACGACTGGACCAAGTGGTATCCGCATGAAGCCGTCATCCCCGGTGTGCATGCCGAAGATCCTTTCGACAAGGAATACGTAGGCGACCTGAAAGGACTTTTCAAGCTGGACGAACATGCCAAGAGCACCGGTGTATTTGAGGAAGCGAAACATCATCAGGAATATCAGGGGTTCATCCAGTCGGCCCACTTCAAGTCCGGGAAGATCTCCTGCATCACCTGTCATTCACCCCATGCCGGGATGGGAAAAATCAAGAAAGTTGCCAAGCAAGCCTGTGGCAGTTGCCATGATGCCTCCTACACCATGGAGAAATACATGCCCAACACCGGCCAGACTGCCGGCAATCTCTTCGTGCGCAGCCACACTTTCAACGCGACTCCTCGCCAAGGGGGGGCCGGGGCCGAAAGCATGGGCCCGCCGAATTATTACGGCGATTGATTCACACGCTGACCAAGAGTAATAGGAGTTTGTGAACGACCCCCTGCTAAAAAGGCCCGGCATTGTGCCGGGCCTTTTTGTTCTCGCTGCGGGGATGTTCACTGCTATTTTTGGTTGCGTCCTTGTCGCGCCACCAGCGTCGCGCTGTGTTCGACGCGCACGGTATACCCCGCCGCTTCCAGCCCCCCTTCGATCTGCAGCTTGCACCCCGGACAGTCGACCGCCACGGTCTCGACCCCCGTCGCCACGATCTTCTCCAGCTTGTTCTTCAGCACCTCCTGGGAGATCTCCGGGTACTTGATGCTGTAGGAGCCGCCGAAGCCGCAGCACTTGTCGCAATCCCCCATCTCCTGCACCTCGACCCCCGCCAGTTCCTTCAGCACATCCCTGGGCTGCTGCCAGACGCCGCAACCTCGCTTCAGATGACAGGCATCGTGATAGGTGACCGAAATCCCCTTTACACCCCTCTTTGTCAAAGGGGGGATGGAGGGGATTTTTCGCGCTGCCAGTTCGGCGAAGTTGAAGGTTTTCGCCTTCAACACCTCCGCCTTCTTCAACCACTCCGGCTCGCCGGCGAGGAGCTTGGGATAGTCGTGGGTCAGCGACATGGTGCAGGTCGGGCAGATGGTGACGACATAGTCGGCCTCCTCGGCCAGCAGCACGTCGAGGTTGATGCGGGCGAGGTCGCGGGCGACCTCCATCTCGCCGGAATAGCGCGCCGGGATACCGCAGCAGCTCTGGGCCTGGGGAAAGGTGACTTGGTAGCCGAGGGATTCCAGGCTGGTGACCGTGTCCAGGCACATCTCGGGATAAACAAAGTCGGCCAGACAACCGGAGTAGAAGAGGACTTTCTCGCCACTCTTGGGTCCGCTCGCCTTGCGTTCCGCAATCAGGTCCCGGAACGGCTTCTCGGCAATGGGGGGAAGAGAGCGGTTGGCGGTTTCGCGGTCGAGGATCAAGGGGAGATGGCGGATGCGCCCGCCGCTGCTCTGGAACGGCTTCTGTGCCAAATAGGCGGCGCGCAGGGTGGTATGGAAGAGTTTGCGGTTCTTCATCAGGGTGCCGAAGAGAAACTTCTGGCCGAAGGGCTTCTTGATCCGGTCGCGCAGATCGACGATCAGCCCCTCGATGTCGAT
>Ga0209212_1000544_pt1 | contig 71888 bp, 55 predicted proteins | sample RifGroC2_FD_183996 | JGI IMG/M metagenome (GOLD analysis project Ga0209212, IMG submission 183996) | Groundwater microbial communities from Rifle, Colorado, USA - Groundwater C2 (SPAdes) (version 2) | ecosystem: Environmental > Aquatic > Deep subsurface > Groundwater | place: Rifle, Colorado...
TATGACGATGCAGGTTTAAAGACCGAGACCGCCGTTTACTGCGGCACTTGCCTGGCGAAGAAAACGACGTTCAATAAACTCGCGTGCGAACTCGATATCGAAAAATATTCGCAGGGAAAGCTTGCCAGTACGGTGCATAATGTTTATGACGATTCGGGTAACAAAACCGAAGAGACGGAAATATCGGCCGCCGGCAAGCGTTTCTACCTCGAAACCTTCGCATACGACCAGCTCAATAACTTAACCGAAAAGGTTCGCTACGGCTCAAACAATACTATAGAGTCGAAGGAAACTTTTAAGTACGACGAAATGAACAGGAAAATAAACGAATATTATTACGGCGGGGCCCCGCTTAAACTTTACAAGAGCGTAACCAACCAGTTCAACGACCTTCGCAAAATCACCGAAACAAAAGCGTTCGACGAAAAGCAGAAACCCATGTATAAGACCGAATTCGCATATGAATATAATCAATAATCCGGTATAAAAAGAAAAAAATAAAGTTAATATATCAATAAACGCTGATATAGTAATTTTTTAAATAATCGAGTTTCTCGTTTCGGGGCGGGCTTTTAAAGTCGGGAGGCATCTTCGGGCCTTCGGCGATCTTAAAACGCCCGCTCCGGCTTTTTTTCAGTGTAGTTTCGAGCATCGCCGCGAACTCGCCGCGCGGATAACCGGCCATATTGCATAAAGCCAGTATCGTCGCTTCCTTCGAAGTTATCTTCAGCGCGGCCTCGATAAGCCTGTGGTAGTCTTTGCGCGCCCCGAAAGGCCTGCCGTCGAGCCTGGCGGCGAACGGCGGCGGGTCGATTATTATAAGGTCGAATTCGCGGCCTTTTTTCGCGCTGAAATTCATATAATCGAACGCGTCGAAGGTCAGCACGGTTTCAGAGAAAGCCTTATAGCCGTTGATCTCGAGGTTTCGTTTCGCCCATTTATTGTAAGCGGCGCTGATATCGACGCTCGTGACCGACACCGCCCCGCCGGCAGCCGCCGCGACCGAAAGAACCCCGGTATATGAAAACATGTTCAGCACGTTCTTTCCGCCGGCCGTTTCCGATATTATAACGCGGTTCGCCCTGTTGTCGATGAAAAACCCTGCGTTCTGACCGTGGGCGAAGCTGCACAGATATTTAGAGCCGTCCTCTTCGATCGCAAAAAACTCTGCGGCGGGCGCGCCGCTGACCAGGCTGAAATTCTGCGGACAGCCTGGCGATTTAAACCGGTACAATTCATAAACGCCTGAAAGTTCGAGCGTTTCAGCGAGCGCGCCGACGATCTTTTCTTTAATGGCGGGCGCCGATTCAAGGTACCACGAAACCGCGGCGTATCCGCCATAAATATCGATCGTGACGCCTTTTATACCGTCGCAGTCGGAATTGAAGAGCCTGTAGGCTTTGTGATCCGCCGCCAGGCGCTCTCTTTTTTTATATGCTTTTTGAATGAGGCCGGAAATATCGATGATCGTCATTTCGAAATGAACACCGCTACGCTGCGGCCATTGACGGTTACGGCCTGCGTTTTGATCTCTTCAGAACTGCCCTCGTCGATAAAATCGAGCGGCGAAGGCTGAAAAGTGTCGATTATGCGATGCCAGCTTCTGCCGATGACCAGCGGCATCTTAAACTCGAGCGGCTCCCAGTACATATTCATAACGACATGGATATCGCAGCAATCGCCGGGCGCGCCTATGGTGAAAGCCAGCGCGCGCGACGCCGTATCGTCGAAGCCGGGCCTGTCGAGCTCACAGCCGTGCCAGCCGATGTCCTTCAGGCCGCGCGCGTTGACGGCGCCCTTGAAATATTCGCGGCGGCGAAGCGTTTCGTGCTTTTTACGGAACTCGATCAGTTTATTGAAAAACCGGAAGAGCGTCCTGTTCTTTTCGAGCAGGCCCCAGTCGAACCAGCTCGACGGGTTGTCCTGGCAGTAGGCGTTGTTATTGCCGTTCTGCGTGCGCCTGACCTCGTCGCCGTATAAAACAAGCGGAACGCCCTGCGACACGAATAAAATAGCGGCGAAATTCTTTATCTGGCGTTCCCGGAGCGCTTCTACGCCCTCCGCGTCGCTGGGACCTTCGATGCTGCAGTTCCAGCTGTAATTGACCGCGGGCCCGTCATGGTTCTCCTCGCCGTTCTCGTAGTTATGCTTCTGATTGTAGCTGACCAGATCGTTGAGCGTAAAACCTTCGTGGCTGGTGATGAAATTAATTACGCTTCCGGGGCCGTAGCCGGCTTTTTCGAAAATATCGGCGCTTCCGGCTATGCGTGAGGCCACTTTAGAAGCGAGTCCCGACTCGCCTTTGACGAATTTTCTTATATCGTTTTTAAAATCGGAGTTGAAAAACGACCAGCGGTCGTCCGGAAAATTATGTATAGAATCGCCCGCGGCGATATCGTGGTTTTTAATGAAAAATTTACTCTGGAAGAGTTTTGCCGAAAAATTGATATCCCAGAATACCGGCGAATATCTGTAATTTTCGTTCTTTTCATCCTTCATGAACACGGACGACTCGTCGAAACGAAACCCGTCGACGCGCATTTTTTCGGCCCAGAACTCCAGGCAGTCGACGATCATGCGCCTGACGGCCGGATGCGACGAATTAAGCGCGTTCCCGCAGGCGATGGGATCATCGTAACGCGACGGGTCGTCTTTTTTCAGGCGGTAATAAACGCAATTATCGAGGCCCTTGAAACCGTAAACCGGGCCGCGCTCGTCGCCCTCGTCGCTGTGGCTCATCGAGATATCGATAATGACCTCGATACCGGCCGCATGCATGGCTTTTACCATATCGCGGAATTCGTCCGGCCGCAGATGCTCCTCGGCGAACGCAGTGTAGGACGAATGCGGCGCGAAAAAAGCGGCGCCAGGATATCCCCAGTAGTTCGTCAGCGGCGAGCCGCCCGGCGCGTAGCGCAGCGGGGTTTTATCGTCGAACTGCATGACCGGCAGCATGAGCACGGCGTTCACTCCGAGTTTCTTGAGGTATCCGGCCTTTTCAGCGAACGCCCCGAAGGTGCCGGGATTTAAGGCGCCCGATCCGGGCGAGCGGGTGAATCCGGCCGGATGCGCTTCGTAAAGAACAAGTTCGCTTCTGGAAAGGCCGGGACGACGGTCGCCGCCCCAGTCGTATCCGTCATCGTCCGCTACGACCGATCTCATGGATTTAAATAAATTATCGCCTCGCCCTATGGCGCTCTCGCGGTCCCAGCGCTTCATCGAAACCGCGCGTGAATAAGGGTCGATCAGTATTTTTTCGAAATCGAAACGGTGACCGCCGGCGGCTTCGTTAGGCCCGGCGGCGCGATAGGCGTAGTAAGTTCCGGCGTGCGCGCCGTAAACGAATACATGCCAGTAAAGTGCGGTGCGGTTGACGAGTTTGTCGAGGGTTATCACGGCGTAGGGCTTCACGTCGGAATGCGAATGAAACAGCAGCAGCTGCATCCTCTCCGCGTTCTGCGAGAACACGGAAAAGTTGACGCCGTCGGGGCAAAGCGAAGCGCCTGGCGGCATGGCCGTTCCGGACGCTATCCTTATTTTTTCTTCCATTAAGATGTACCTCTATGACAAGTACGGATATATGTTAAGCCGCGACGGCTTAACAAAGACGCCTTCGTAAAGGGTTTTATTCCCGTTGAGCGATTCACGCACGGCGATGGAATTACCGTCGGCCGACACGAAGATATCATAGGCCGCCTGATAAAGCAAAGGTACGCCCTCCTTCTTCTCGGACTGTCTATGGAAATTGTCGTTTAAAATAAGCCGGTACGAAGCCGGATCAAAACTTGACGCGTCTTTTTTCATGTCCATCAACGCTATCTTGTGCTCTTTTTTGTCGTACCACAGATATTTTTTCGCGCCCTTGCAGTCCAGATCATATAAAAGATAAGATAGAACGGGGTTTGATATATTGGACCGGGCTATTACCGTGTAGTCAACGCTCTCGTACTCGACGACCGAATCGTAGGCCAGATAGATGATCTCATTTTTATCGCTAATGCCCATAAAAAAATCCGCTCCTTTTTTCAAAATAATTCGAATAACGCTCGAACATTTTTTTCTGCTCATATTTTACGCATAAAGAATGGAATTTGTCAATATCGGGATCGAATTTCCGATAATTTTCTATATCGACCGCGACGTCGCCGTCGCATTCGATCTCGGCCAGCCTATAAGACAGATAAGCCTTTTCGCGGCCGGCAAGGAGCAGTTCCTTTTTACGGCCAGTTATCATTTCGATGTTATTATAAATCTCGTCGAGGCTTTTAAACTTCGCGATCAATTCCTCGGCCGCTTTCGGGCCGATGCCGTGGACGCCTGGAATATTGTCGGAAGTATCGCCGACGAGCGATTTATATAAAACCACTTCCTGCGGCCTGATCTTATATTCCTGCTTCAGAAGTTCGGGACCGTACTCGACGATCTCGGAAATTCCTTTTTTCAGCGAAATCATATGAACATTGTCTGAAATAAGCTGGAAAAGGTCGCGGTCGGAAGATATTATTTTAGCGCAATAGCCTCCCGCAACAGCTCTTTTCGCAATCGTGCCGATTATGTCGTCGGCCTCGAGACCGGGCTTTGAAAGGCGCGGCAGGCTGAGCGCATCGATAAACTCGAATATGACGTTGAACTGCGGGACCAGGTCTACCGGGCATTCGGGCCGCTGGGCTTTGTAGCCTTCGTAAATATCCTCGCGGAATGTTTTTTCGCCCGTGTCGTGAACGCATACCACATAAGTAGGCTCGTAGTCGTTGAGTATCTTGTGCAGCATATTCAAAAAGCCGTATACCGCGGATATATTCATTTTATACGATGTTATGAGCGGCTTGTTCGCGAACGCGAAAAATGCCTTGAATATGAGATTATATGTGTCGATCAGATAGACCGTTTTCAGATTGTCCATTGCGGCCGCTTTAGCGCCTTCAGACATGTTCCACCGCCTCCGATTTCGTTCCCTGAATGGAGCGTCTCTGACGCGTTCCATTTAAATTATCAACTATCACTTTAGACTATGCACTATGCACTATGCGCTAATATACGAGTTTGTATGCGGCTTTGGCGCCGGCCGGGGGTTTGGCGATCTTTTCGAATTCGAGCCCCTCCCGGTCGCTGCAGCCGTCGCAGACCGCCTGCGTGACGAGTATCTCGCGGGCGCGGGCGATGTCTTCGCCCAGCTTGCTCGCCGCGTTGACCTCGGCACCGAATACGTCGCTGTCGCCAATTTTAAGCATTCCGCCGAAACCGAGCCCGACGCACAGCAGTATTTTTTCTTCGTCAGTCTGCTTTTCGTTATATTTTTCAGCCGTTTTCTGCATTTCTACAGCGCACCTTACGGCCTTGTTCACGTTCCTGAATATGACCAGCAGACTGTCGCCGTCGGCCTTCAGCAATATCCCGTCGAATTCCTCGATGAGCGGGAGCAGGAGCCTTTCCGACTCATATATGGTCTGAAGGAAATGGATTATGCCGAACTTCTCGACGCCGCGTGAAAATCCCGAAAGGTCGGTGAACATTACGGCCCACTCCTCGCCGAAAAGGTCCCATATTCTTTCATCGATACGCTCTTTATCCGCGCCTGGTTTAAGGCGCGCGCGCATGAACTTGTTCAGCCGTTCTCCGGACGCGCTGGTATTGAGTGAGGATTTACTGAGGTTCATATTATCTCTCCGGTATAAAAAATAATAATATTGATGCCGAGGACTGGTTTTAAAGCGAAAAGTTTTCGCCCAGATAAATTTTGCGTGCTTCCTCTGAATTGGCTATATCGTCGGGGCGCCCCGCGATGAGTATCTTGCCGTTGTTCATGACGTAGGCGCGGTCGGTTATCTGCAGCGTCTCGCGGACCGAGTGGTCGGTAATAAGAACGCCAAGCCCACGCTCCTTGAGTTTTTTAACTATCTGCTGGATGTCGAGGACCGCTATCGGATCGACGCCCGCAAAGGGCTCGTCGAGCAGTATGAATGAAGGATCGGTCGTAAGCGCGCGCGCTATCTCGACGCGCCTGCGCTCGCCGCCCGAAAGCGCGTAGCCGTAGCTTTTGGCAATTTTGGTGATGTTGAGGTCGTTAAGCAGCTTTTCGCACTTGGCTTTCTGCTCGGCCGTGGTCAGATTGGTGAATTCCAGTATGGCCATTATATTTTCCTCGACCGTCAGTTTCCTGAAAACGGAAGGCTCCTGGGCGAGGTAGCCGATCGCCTGCCGCGCGCGCTTATACATCGGGTCATAGGTGATATCGTGCCCGCTTAGAAGTATGCGCCCCTCGTCAGGCATGATGAGCCCGACAACCATGTAAAAGGTCGTCGTCTTTCCGGCGCCGTTGGGCCCCAGAAGGCCGACTATCTCGCCCTTTAAAACCTCGAGCGAGACGTTGTCGACGACCTTGCGCTTTGAATATGTTTTTAACACGTTTACAACCGCGAGACTTTCCATTATTTATCTCTCACCTTCACGTCGCTTACCGCGCCGTCAGTGCCTATTTTTATCCTCACGTTCGCGCCGGGATCGCGCGGCCTCGCGCTTTCGGAAGCCGCCGGAACGGGGGCCTTATCGGACGCGGGCGCCGGAACGCCGGGCGCGGCGCCTTTCAGAGCGGTTTCAGCCGTAGAAGCCGCCGCTCCCCTGTTAAGGCCGGCCTCTGAAGTGCTTTTTACGGCCACTTCGGACGTGCTTCCCACGGCCACTTCGGACGTCGACTCAGCCTTTTTGCGTTTGATGCGGACGGGCGCCGTGTCTTTTTCTATTTCAGGAAGCGCTTTTTCTTCTTTACTGGTCTGGAAGAATTTTATAGTCGGCTCTTTTATAAGGATCCTTTCGGTCGAGGCGAAATAAGTGATCTTCTTGCCTACTATGTCGTTGTCTTCCTGGCCCTTGCCGCGGCGCTGGACCGCGTGGGCGTTGCCTTCTATGTCGAGCCTGTCTTCTTTTTCGTAATAGGTGGCGGTGTCGCCATAGGCGGTGATGTCCTTGGAGGTCAGCACCACGTCCTGCTTGGCGACCATCTTGCCTTCTTCGGTGAATATATCCATTATCTGCGAGTTTATCTTCGAATTGACCTCGACGCCCTCCGTGCCTTCCTGGCCCAGATACGGAAACTGAATAAGCGACGCGTCACCCTTGGCGATTATATGGGTGCTGTTTTCGAGCGCCTCTATCTCGTTTGCCTCGAGTATTATCTTATCTTTGTTCGATATCTTCTTTTTAGCGGCTTTGTCGCCTTCAGCTCCGGCTTCGCCGGTTTCGCCTTCTTCGCCGCCGTTTTCAGACGCGATTTCATTTTCGCCGCCGGAAGTTTCCTGATCGTCGGAACCGTTATCTTCGGATTTGCCCTCGGAAGGCAGAACGCGTTTTTTCTTATCGACTATCTGGATGAGTTTCGGTTTGATATTAGCGAGCGTACGGTCTTCTTTGGCCATGTGCTTGACGTATCCGGAAGTCATCGTGTACTTGCTGGTTTCGACCTTGACGTTGCCGAAAGCCTCGGTGATCTCGGCCGTTTCGTCATAAATTCCGCGGTCCGCGTAAAGTATCATGTCTTTTTTCAGAACGCGCAGGTTATCGGTGACCTGATATCGGCCGTCGGATAGTATTTCAAGGCGGTTGCCGGTAATGTGGGTGATCGCCCCCTCCTGATCTTTTTCTTTGGGCTGGATAAGCGCGGTGACGTTGTTTAGCACTTCCATGCGCTCGGTCTTCATGAAATAGATAATGCGCTCGCCGTGCACTTCGTTCGGCGGCTGATCCAGACTTTTAGCGACGGGATTTCCTATCAGAACGGCCTTTTCCTCTTTTTCATAGTAGAAGGCGCGTTCGGAGTTCGCAATGAAATTCTTTCCGTTTACTATGACGCCGCCGGAAAAGAGCGAATAATTTTCCTTCATGTGCGAATCGACGCGCTGGCAGTTCATCCGAAACTTCTCGTCGACGATCTCGACGTTCGTAAAAGCCCTTACTATGCCTGTTTTTTCGTTGTATGTTCCGCGCTCGCACGTTATGGTTCTGGTCCCCTGATAAACGTGGACGTTGCCGGTGATAACATAAGTGTTGTCCGCTTCCATCTCGAAAAGGTCGCCCGTTATTTCGATAGCCTGCTTCTTTTTTGGAGAGGCCGCAGGGGCGGATTTCGCTTCTTTTACCTTATCGGCGCCCTGCTGGGCGTATAGCGCGGGAGCGAACGCCGGCGCGAAAACCGGCAGCGCAAAGACCGCGCTTAAAAACAATGAAGCGGCGATCAGAAATGCCTTCAATATTCTCTTTTCTTTCATGCTCAGCTTATTCCTCATAAATTTTTATCCTGACGTTGCCTGATATCCGGACTTTTTTTTCTTTGAAACGGTCTTCCAGACTGTTTCCGGCGATCTCCATCTTCGGCCTCACTATTTTAACGGGATTACGGGCTATTAAAACCTGGTTCTCGTAGTAATATTCGATCGAATCGGTGTACATATTGTCTTCTAAAAACTTTTTCGGCCTGCCGCGCCTGAAAAATTCTTCAGGTTCTTCCTTAACCCCGGGAATGGACACGGGAACGGGAACGGCCTTCGCAGAAGCGACCTCCGACGTATCGGGATAGATAGATTTGACATGTACGTTTCCCGAAAAATTTATTATCTTAAGATTCGCGTCGTGCACCGCTTCTTTCGAAGTGATCAGCTGGACGGAATCTGACGCCGGGTCGGTCGTGAATTTTATATTGGTGAAATAATTTTTGTTATAACTTTCGTCCTTGATCAGCTTGTCGGCGCTGAGCATCCATTCGACCTTGTTCTCGTTCTTTTTAACGAAGTCGATCGAAAATATCTCTATAGCGGACCCGCGCCGCTCGATGAACATTCCGGCGGTATTATAAACGTCATAGAGCCACAAGGATAGAAAGAATAAAAACGCGTAATATAAATACTGGCGGCGCTCGATAAAAAACTCGGCGTAAGGGTAGTATTTATGGCCTTTAACGTTGACCCTGCGATATTTGAAGAATACGAAAACGGCCACGGCATGGTCTATGAATTTTTTTATCGTTTTTTTAAATTTCTGCTTTAACTTCTTTTTGATGTCTTTTACCGTCCGTTACTTCAGGCTGCAGTACTTATTGATGGCGTCGGCGAGGACGCCTTTTTTTTCGAGTATCGCGTTTATGGCGTCGCGCACCGCGCCCTTGCCGCCTTCGAATTCCGTAATGAAATCGGCGATGTCCTTTATCTCGCGGACCGCGTTCAGGGTGGCGATCTTGAGTCCCACGCGCCTCATCACTTTGAGGTCGTTGAGATCGTCGCCTATGTAAGCCACCTGATAGTCTTTCAGCTGGTATTTCTCAAGAAGGTCTTCCAGCGCCAGTTCTTTGTCGGCGACGTCCTGATAAATCTCGTTTATTCCGAGTTCCTTCGCGCGTTTCACAACGACCGAAGACGAGCGCCCGGTTATTACAGCGGTGATCATTCCCGAAAGATGGGCGAGTTTTATCCCGACGCCGTCGTGTACCGAAAAAGCCTTCATTTCCTCGCCGGTCGAGCTCATTATGATCGAGCCGTCGGTTAAAACTCCGTCTACGTCCATGGCGATAAGTTTGATGTTAGTAAAAATCGACATGTTTTACCTCCGTATATCAATTTATTCGAATATTTCTCGCGCTTCCCGGCCGGCGGCCTAATATATTTTGGCCCTCAAAAGATCGTGCAGATGGATAATGCCCAGCACCGCGCCGTCCGGGGTCACCACAGGCAGCGTCGTGATCTTGTTGGTTTCCATGATATTAATGGCTTCCTCGCATAATTTGTCCGCCGATATCCGTTTTGGGTTGACGATCATCACATCGCCTATTTTCGCGCCGATAGCGCCGGCGCCCATGCTGCAGAGTATGCGGCGAAGATCGCCGTCGGTGAGTATCCCCAGGAGTTTTCCGTCTTCGCCGGTGACGACCACGGTGCCGAGCTTTTTGCGCGACATCATCGGAAGCGCCTCTATCAGCGGCATATCGGCGGGCGCGGCGGGCATCTCGTCGCCGGTGTGCATGAGGTCGGAAACCTTTATCAGCAGTCTTCTTCCGAGCGAGCCGCCCGGATGGAGCGTGGCGAAATCCTTAGGCCTGAAATCTTTGAGTCTGGTTAAAACTATGGCGATAGCGTCGCCTATGGCCAGCGTCATCGTGGTCGAGGTCGTCGGCGCCAGATTGAACGGACACGCTTCGCTCTCGTATATGAGGGGCAGTACAATGTCTGCGTTTTTAGCGAGCTCCGAGCCGGTATTGTGCGTGATCGCGATTATCTTCGCGCCGATTCTTTTAGCGTACGGTATTATTTCGATCAATTCGCGAGTTCCGCCGCTATTGCTGATCATCAGCAGCACGTCGCTGGGCTTTATCATGCCCAGATCGCCGTGGAGCGCCTCGGAGGCGTGCATGAAGACCGAAGGCGTGCCGAGCGAGGACATGGTGGCCGCGATCTTTCGGCCGACGAGCCCGGATTTACCCATTCCTACGACGATGAGCATGCCGCTGGAATTGTGAATGAGCCTGACCGCCTGAAGGTAGTTGTCGCCGATGTGGTCGGCGAGCCCCGTCAGCGCGGCGCTTTCATGCGCGAGAATGCCGCGCACTTCGGATATTACATCTATGAAAACGTCTTCCATTCTGGATCATCTCAAATTCTATTATAAATTCCGGCGCCAAGTTCGTTAAGCTGCCTCATAAGTTCGGTAAAAAGAGTGAAATCGAGCATATTCGGCCCGTCGCAAAGCGCACTGTCGGGGTCCGGGTGCGCCTCGAGGAAAAGCCCGTCGACGCCCATGGCGTAAGCCGAGCGGGCGTAGGGCAGGACGAGTTCGCGCACTCCGCCCGATGTGCCGCCCGTCGCGGAAGGCATCTGCACGCAGTGCGTCGCGTCGAAGACGACAGGAAAACCGGTCTTTCTCATAAAGTAAAGCGAGCGCGGGTCGAACACTAGGTTGTTATAGCCGAACGAATACCCGCGTTCCGTAAGGATGACGCGGTCATTGCCTGCTTCGAGCGCCTTTTCAACCATATAACGCGCGTCGCCGGGCGCTACGAACTGGCCCTTTTTGATATTAACGCATTTTCCGGAGCGCGCCACGGCTGCTATAAAATCGGTCTGACGGCACAAAAACGCCGGCACCTGAAGTATGTCGGCCACTTCGGCGGCAGGCCCTATCTGCGACGCTTCGTGAACGTCGACAAGCACCGGCACCGCGTGTTTTTTTTTGACCTCGGCGATCATTTCAAGGCCTTTTTCGAGCCCGGGGCCGCGGTAGCCTTTGAGCGACGTCCGGTTCGCCTTGTCGTACGATGTTTTAAAAACATAACTGAAACCGGCCTTTTCAGTTTCGTTCTTGAGGAAAGAGCATGCGGCATGGAGCATATCGATATTTTCGATGACGCAGGGCCCCGCTATAATGCAAAGCCTGGAATCGCCGCCGATGAACACGTCACCGGCTATATTGATTTTTTTTGTGTCTTTTAACAAGCCAAAACCTCCGGAACAATATTTTACCAGATATTTCTTACAATTACAAGCGGCTTTTATTTAAGCCCGCTCAGCCGGTAATGGCCGCCCAGTTCGCGCGCGATCAGAATGTAGTCTTCGCACGAAATTTCCTCGGCGCGCGCCAGCGCCGACAGCCCTATGTTTTCGAAAATACCCGTGAATATATGCTTGAGCGCCGATTTTTTCAAAAATTCGACGAACAGGCCATCGTATCCGTTAATTTCGCCCAGCCGTCCGATATTGTTGGCGATCGCGCTGACGGCGACCTTGCGCCTCTGGTTGAAGGCGGATTTGACTATCGCGAAAAAAATTTCCTCGCTGAAATCTTCTCCGGCAGTGCGCTCGAAGGGTTCCAGCCTGACGAGCGCCGACTCCACGTCGGGCGCGGGATAAAAACAGGTCGAAGGTATTTTTTGTATTATGGACGGCTTTGATTTAAGGGCGCAAGCCACACTCAAAATGCCATATGCCTTCGTCGACGGACGCGCGGCTATACGCTCGGCCACGTCCCTTTGCATAAGAAGGTAAACGTCAGTGAACCGAACGCCAGAATACAATATTTTTTCGATTATCTGCGAGGTTATGTAGTAAGGGATATTGGCGACAACCTTTATTTTATCGTATTTGATATTATTGGCCGCCGCGGTTTCTGATATGACCATGGCGAGGTCGGCCTTTAAAAAGTCGAGCTGATGGAACGAAGCGTTCGAACCGTTAAAATATTTATCGTATATTTTGAACAGGTTCCTGTCTGTTTCGAAAGCTATAACGAAAGCGGCGGCCGAAGCGAGTCTCGCCGTAAGGTTTCCGGGCCCGGAGCCGATCTCGATGACAAGGTCGGTCTTTTCAATGCCGGCGGATTCAGCGATCTTATCGAGGGCATTGTTGTCGATGAGAAAACACTGCCCGTATTTTTTATCGCAGTCGATATTGAATTCCTTGATGATGCCCATTATCGATGAAGGATAAGCCATATATCAAAGCCCGCGTTCGCTTACGCTGATATCGTCGGGCGAAACGACGTTTCCATCGCGCAGCTTGAGTATTTTTATATGCAGGGAATTTCCGGCCTGAACGAAATTAACCGTGATTTCGTCGTTCTCGGAAAGTTCCTTGCCGGATTTGGCGGGGCGGCCGTTAACCACAACAAAACCGCCGTCGCAGGCTTCCTGCGCCAGAGTGCGCCTTTTGATTATCCTGTACAGTTTTAAAAATTTGTCCAGACGCATATTTCTGCCCTCCGCCTTTTTCTTTGGCTATCTATATTTTTTATAATATGCAGGGGCACGGCTTGCCGTGCCCCTGCGATATACCGTGCCGTTATTTACGGTTGACTACTGTTGGATATATTATTCGTATTTGGTGAGAATTTCAAAGTTTTCTTTTTTATAGGTCACGTCGATCGAATTACGGAGCTCGGTCATATACTCTTTGAAAAGCTCGTTCTCTTTGGGCGTTGCCAGCAGCTGTTTTATCTCGGCGCGTTTTTCGTCGATCGAAGCGGTTTTCGCGCCTTCTTTCTCAATTACCTGAATGAGGTTATAGCCGGCGGGGGTTTTGAATACGCCCGAAACCTGGCCTATGCCGAGGTTGAACGCCGCGTTCTCGAGGGCCTGGTTTACCTGGCCGCGGGCGATAAAGCCCATGTCTCCGCCCTTGCCTTTGGTCGCGATGTCTTTCGAATGAAGAGCGGCGAGTTCGGCGAAGTCTTTCTTGTTTTTGGTGAGTTCGGTGTGTATCTTATTCGCTTCTTCTTCGCTCGCCACTACGATAATTCTGACTTTAGCGCGTTCCTGCGTGGTGTATTCGCCCTTATGCTGTTCGTAGTAGGTTTTAATTTCTTCTTCGGTGACCAGCGAGCTTCTCGAAAGCGATTCTTTGATTTTATCTTTCACTTCGGATGCTTCTTTATAGCTGTCGGTGATCCTGTCGATCGCCTTAAAAACATGGAAGCCGAAAGACGATTTGACGATGTCGGAATAAGCGCCTTTTTCAAGGTCGAATACCGCTTCTTCGATGGCGGGATCTATCATGGCGCCCCAGGGCATGCAGACTTCGTTCTTGAATTTATCGGAAGCCGCTTTGTCTTTGAAGCCTTCGCCTTTTACGAGCAGGCCTATTTCGCCGGAATCGTCTTTAGTGACGCCTTCGGATACGCTTTTTGCCAGCGCGCCGAAATCTTCGCCCTTCAGGGCTTTTTCTTTAGCCTCGTTGAGTTTCTTTTTGATTATCTCTTCGGTTTTAAAGTTTATATAAGCGGTTTTAAGCGCTTCTCTGGCGTCTTCGAAGGTCATGAACGAAGGTTCGTATATCTTTTCGGCCTTTAATAGAACCGCGGCCCAGGGAAGTTTGATAACTTCGCTGACCTGGCCTTCGTAGCTGAGCTTGCCGAGGGCGGTTGAAACTTCGGCCGGTATCTCATCTTCGGCCTTCTTAAGTATTTCGCCGGCAAGTTTCGATTTGTCGTAATTTTTGGGGGTCTCGCCGAGGTAAACTTTGCCGCATACCTCGCCGCTTTTAGCCGACGGGCCTTCGGAAATTTTAGCCTGCAGTTCTTCGAATTTATAGCCGCCCTTGGTCAGTTTAGCGTAGGTTTCTTCCATAAGCGCTTCGCTCTTCGTCTTAGCGGTATCATTTTTGAATTCTTCGACTACTTCGGCCTTGCATTCTTCGTAAGGCTTGAGTTTCGCGTCGACTTTATTCGAAGCCATTATAACGTGATAACCGAGAGGGGTTTTAATTACTTCGGAAGGCGTGGTGTCGCTATTGAGCGAGAAAGCCGTGTAAAGTATATTGTCTAATACGCGGCCGTTCATTGCGACTTCGCCCGTAAGTTTATCCATATTTTCGACAGGTTCTTTATTGTCCTGGTAAATGGTGCCTAAAAAACCGCCGTTGGCTTTCGACGCGCCATCGGAATGCCTGGAAGCGAGCTCGGCGAAGCTTTCGCCGCCTTTGATCTTTTTGATAACATCTTCGGCAGCGGCTTTCGCTTTTTCGTCGAGCTTTTTCTCGATATAAATCTTTTTAACCTCTTCTTTTACCTCGTCGAACGGCTTCGAATAAGCGGTTTTCTGCTCGACCGATTTGATTATGTGATGGCCGAACTGGGTTTTTACGGGACCGGTTATCTCGCCTATTTTGAGCGCGAACGCCGCGTCGGAAAATTCTTTTACCATCATATCGCGCTTGAAGAAGCCGAGGTCGCCGCCTTTTTCTTTAGAGGGGCAGGTGGATTCGGCTTTAGCGAGTTCTTCGAAATTGGCGCCGGCGTCGATCTTCTTTTTGAGTTCGACCGCGTGCGTTTCGTCTTTTACGAGTATATGGGAGGCTTTTACCTCGTCAGTCTGGTTATAGAATGCAAGAAGGTCGTCGTCCGTCGGGTTCATCGCATCGACGCGCTCTTTCGATTTAGGGTCGATGAGGATGTTCTTGAGGTCGATATGCGCTCTGGTGGTGAATTTAGGAGTATTCTTGTGATAGAATTCGACCGCTTCGGTTTCGGAAACGGTTACGCCGTCGCGCAATTCTTTGCTGTCGTAAGGCTTTACGATCGCTTTTATCTCGAAATTGCGGGGAGTTTTATATTTGTCTTTGTTCTCTTCGTGATATTTTTTAAGTTCTTCGTCGGTCGGGTTTATCGATTTTTTAACCGCTTCGGAATCGGATTTGATGAATATATGCGCCAGGTTCATCGTGAGCGGATTTTTGTAGCGGCCCCTGTGCTGCTGATAATATAAATTGATGTCGTCGTCCGAAACGTTTTTGAGTAACTGAGCGCGGATAGCGTCTTTTACTTCGTTTAACGGTTTAACGATCTCTGTTTCCTTCGATTCGCCGGGCAGGGTCTTCATTTCGGCGTACTCTTTCTGATGTTCGGCATAGTATTTGTTAATGGCTTCTTCAGACACTTCGCGCGGCTTGGAAAGCTGGCGCTTCAGAAGTTTTTCCTGAACCTGGGGCCTCAGGCGTTCTTCGAGGATCTCGCGTGTCATGCCGCTATTTTTAAGATAATCGGCCATCTGCTGTTTGTCGGGGAATATCTTGTTGATCTCTTCTTCGTAATCGGCGGGAGTGGGAGCGATTTTCTTCGACTTGTTTTCCGCCATTTTGACCTCGATGATCTGATTAAGGAGTTCTTCGCGCTGCTTTTTGCCTGAATAAACCTTGCGGAAGTTTTCATCCTGACGGTGGAATATATCGTAATAATCACCGGCGGTGATATCCATTACCTCGTCGGTCGAAGCTTTGACGCTGGCGAGAACCTTCTTGTAATCGGCGTCGGAAACCTTCTGCTTGTTCATGTTTTTAAGATCTTCGACGGCCTGCTGCTGCTGCTGGTTCAAATGGAAGGTACCCGCGAAGATAAATATGGACAGTACGAACGCTGCGACTACCGCCCATATTACAATTTTGACAATAACGTTGCTTTTCGAGAAAAAAATTGACCCCTGATGCATGGAAATAATTTCTCCCTTCAAATTTATACTTTAATTTTTTACTAAAACATACCCTTCGACTTTAAATTTAAATGTCGTGAATATATCAAACTTTTAATATTTTGTCAATATTTTTATAATTTTTTAGATAAATTGTTTACAAGTTCGGCATTGTATTGTATAATTGATGTAAGATTTTTAATACCTTTAATCTTGCATTTGTGATTTTTGAGTTTTAATTTTTGTATAAAAAAAATAAATATGGGGGGAATCTGTCATGAAGAATTTAGTATCCAGAAGGTTTTTAACCCTGCTTTCGGTTTTGGTTTTCTTTTTCGCTTCGGCCTGCGCTTCATTCGCCCAGCAGCAGTCGGACGGCTTCACCAAGGCCCTCGACAACCTCGCGCGCGACATCTCCCAGTCGTCCAGCAACGTCCTCTCCGGAGGCGCCGGCGCCGATATCGATAAATTATCAGACGAAGTTTTCAGCCGCCTCGAAGGCGTAAGCCTTGACGAGATACGCTCCTTCATATCTAACGTCAACACGCCGATGCAGCTCGAATACGTGCTCGAATCGGCCTCGGCGTTCGCGTCGAAAAACCAGAAGCTCCCATACGTTTTAGCTTCGCTTAAAACGATAAAGCTGCTGGACGAAAAAACCAGATTTTTAATAACGCAGTCGTCCGACCAGCAAGAACTGCTCGCGGTCTCACGCAAAGCATCCGAAGCCGTCCGCCGGCTCTCTTCGCAGAAAAATATCATGGCAAAAAGCGAAGTCGAGTCCATCTCGAAAAACGTTACCGTCAAATCGGGGGCCCCCGCAAAAAGCCCCGCAAGGACGGCCGCGAAATTAAAACAGGGCGCCAACTATTACGCCGACACCAACACGACCACGTTCGCTATAAGCGCGCCGCGCGCGACATCCGTGAAACTTTCAATTTTCGATTCGGCCGACGCTAAAACCGGCAAGGAATACGAAATGAAAAAGACCGCCGAAGGCGTATGGTATCTTGCTTTCAGCCAGAAACTCACCGGAAAATTCTACGGCTATCACATAGACGGCCCCGCCGGCAAAGGCGAAAGATTTAATCCCAAAAACCTTCTTTCCGACCCCTACGCATACGCCAACGACGGCAGCTACGGCAAGAGCGTCGTCGTCGACAACGCCTACAACTGGACCTCCGATTTCAAAACTCCCGACATAAAAGACATAGTAGTCTACGAAATGCACATAAAAAGTTATACCTCGCATTCGTCTTCGGGCGTTCCCGCCGATAAGCGCGGAAAATATCTCGGCCTTCTCGAGGGCGCTTCGTCCGAAAAGGTTCTCGGCAACTTAAAAGAGCTCGGCGTCAACGCGGTAGAGCTGCTTCCCGTTCACGAATTCGACAACAAGGCCGCGCCTTCGGGCGTTAATTACTGGGGCTACATGACCACCCATTTCATGGCGCCCGAATCCTCCTACGCCTCTTCTCCCGAAGGCAAGCAGGTCGCCGAACTCAAAAAGCTCATAGACGGCCTTCATAAAAACGGCATAGCCGTCATTCTCGACGTGGTTTACAATCATACCGCCGAAGGCAACGAACAGGGCCCCACCTTCAACTTCAAAGGCGTCGATAACCATGAATATTACAGGCTCTGCGCTAATCCCGACTTCTACTGGAACGGCACCGGCTGCGGCAACGAGTTCCGCACCGACAGCGCTCTCGGCCGCCGTTACGTGGTCGAGACCCTCATGCACTGGGTAAAAGAGTACAAAATAGACGGCTTCCGCTTCGATCTGGCAACCATCATCGACAAAGAAACCATGATGGCCATAAACAACACGCTTCCCAAAAACGTCATTTTAATAGCCGAACCCTGGGCGGCCGACTGGAACCGCAACCAGTGGTCGAAGGGCGACTTCAGAAACACGCGCTGGGCTAAATGGAACGACGACTTCAAGAACAACGTCAGAAATTTCGCGTCGGGCAAGGCCAACCGCGACAATATGATGACGCTCATCTGCGGCACCTGCTACTGGTGGGCCGGCAAACCGACGGAAACCGTTAATTTCGTCGAATGCCACGACAACGCAACCATGATGGACGCCTGTGGCGGCAACCAGAAAATAGCCATGCTCGCCGGCCTTATAACGCTTACCTCGCAGGGCATACCCATGCTGCACGAAGGCCAGGAATTTTTGAAGACCAAATTCGGAAACGACAATTCCTACGACCAGGACAACGAGATCAACCACATCAACTGGGCGCTCAAAGCCAAAAATAAAAAAGCCTTCGATTTCTTCGCTGGCCTCATAAAGATCAGAAAAACCTTCCCGCAGTTCAGAAACGACCGCCCTCTCGGCGACAAAGACATCAAATGGCTGCTCGTCGACAATCATAACGGCCTCGGCTATCAGCTTTTCGGCAAAGAAAACGACGTCCTGGTCCTTCTTAACGGCGATCAGAACAACTGGATCAAATTCGGCCTGCCGGACGATAAAGAATGGAAAGTGCTCTGCAACGGCGCCGAAGTAAATCCCGCGGGCCTCGCGGCCGCTAAAGGCGATTATTCGGTCCCGCCCGTATCCGGCGTTATACTCATGAGAAAAAAGTAATATAAAAAAATCATAAAAAGACGGTTGGTGTACATAAACGATGAAATTTAATATTTCCTTTTCCGCGAAACGTTTCGCGCTCGCCACCCTGGTTTGCGCGATCGCAATTTTGTCTCCGGCTTTCTGCCTTGCGGCGGACGAATTGTTGGTGACCCTTAATTTTAAATACGGCATTAAAAACCTTGAAATTGAAAAAGAGTCGTTCAAAACCGACGAGCACAACCTTTATTTCAGCTCGCTCTTAAAAGACGGCGGCAGACGCTGGCATAAGATACAGCTCATTGACGGCGCCGCCGATGTTTCCGGCGAAGATTTCAACTCGGAGCCCCGGCCCGGCCTCGCCGGATGCGAAATAGCCGGCCTCAACGAAAAAAAAGATCGCGCCATCCTTAAAAACATGGTGTGCGACGGCAAAATACTGTTCAGCGTCCCTCTGGAAATAAATAAAAAAAAGTATCACGCCGCGGTCGTTTCCGACTGGCATCTTTACATTTTTTCATACGGCGATCTGTTTACGGGCAGGTCTTTTCCTGTTTATAAGGTCCCGGCGGGCGCCGAACCGCACGCGGCAATATATTCTAAAAACCATATATTTATCGTCACCGGAGATTTTATCGCCGGATTCAGGATAGCCGACTCGCTGACCGATCGCGAGAGCAAGATCCTCGCGCCTTCCGTTTCTGCCCTGAACGCTTCCGACGCCGTCCGGGCGAGCGTTTCGATTTCCGACGGCACCATCAACGACTTCGACTGCGCCGCGCGATTTGCGGCGTCGAACGATATAGTCTATAAAAAGATCGCCGCGGCTAAAAATGTCATCACCTCGCCGCAGGAAAATTTTGTTTACCTGCTCATGGGCTTCGGCTTCGGCAACGCCAACATATACTCTATGAACCTCGACTTCGAGTTTGCAAAACTCACCAACTTCAGCGGCGCGATGTTCGATTTCAGCCTGATAGACCCTGAAACGAAATCGTTTTCGGTCAGGCATTCGGCCGACCCGCTGATGAAAAGCCCCGGCGGCCGAAACGAGTGGAAATTAACGCCACCGTCTTCGATAGGCGGCGCTTCCGAGGTCCCGCTCCTGATGAGGGCCGGCGGCGGCGCATCGCTTAAAGGCGCGGTTTTTTCAAGACACAGAGCGACCGGTGAAAACTATCTTAAAATTTCACGCGCGAGCGGCGAAGTCTCGCTCACGCTCGAACTCGTCGGCGAAAACGACGACACTGCTGAAACCGTAGCGGCCTTCGATATTCACGAAAACCTCGCCAACGCCTGGCCGGAATATCCCGCCGCCCTTTCCTCGAACACCCGCCGCCCCCTTGCGTTTTTTTACGATCAAGCCGGCCGGACTTTCCGCGTTTACGACATTAAAAGAAATAAAGAATACGACTCGTTCTATCACAACTTCGGTTCCGCCGTAATAAGCGGCGTCAGGTTCAGTTTCGACAACGAATTCGTTATGTTCAGGGCCGAGCACTTCGAAGACGGAAAAAGCGCGCCGGTTTCCTCCGCCATGTACGTTTACAAAATCATCAATAAAACCTTGATGCAGATCGCCGCGCACCGGACTATCGGCGATTTCGACTGCATAAAGCACGAAAACAAACATAAGGTTATTTTAATATACAGCCGCGATAAAGAGTATTGCGATTCCATAGGCGCGCTCACTATAGAGTAGCCGCGTTAAACCGCCGCGCGCGTCTTGTAAAAAACGGAGCACATCTGATGTCCAGCGATAAGATCTCCTGGGTAGAAATTTCAAAAAAAGCCGTCATTAACAACATCGACGTAATGCGCGCGAGGGTGAGACCCGGCGTGAAAATAATGGCCGTCGTCAAGGCGAACGCATACGGGCACGGCCTGAGTGAAGTTGCCTCGATAGCGGCCGCCCACGGCGTCGACTTCTTCGGCGTCAACTGCCTCGACGAGGCAGTCAGGCTCCGGAGCATGAAGATAAAAACACCGATCCTGGTCCTGGGCTACACGCCGCTGGCCAACCTCAAAGACGCCGTCAGCCACGACGTGTCTCTTGTCGTCTATAACGCCGAAACCGTCAGCCGCCTCCAGGAGGCCGCCGCCAAATGTAAAAAGAACGCGAAGATCCACGTAAAGATCGAGACCGGGCTCAACAGGCAGGGTGTTACGCGCGAGAACCTTTCCGAATTTTTAAAACTCGTCAGAAGCAAGAAAAATATCGAGGTCGAAGGAATATCGACCCATTACGCCAACATAGAAGATACGACCGAGCACAGCTACGCGCGCAAGCAGGTCGAAAATTTTTGCGAGGCGCACGAAATGTTCAACGCGGCGGGCGTCGCCGTAAAATACCGCCACACGGCCTGCACTGCGGCCGCGATACTTTTCGACAACGTGCATTTCGAAATGATAAGGCTCGGCATCGGCCTCTACGGCCTGTGGCCTTCAAAAGAAACCAAGATATCCGCCTACGAAAGAAAGATAAGCGAATTCAACCTCATGCCCGTAATGAAATGGAAGACCATCGTGGCGCAGGTCAAGGAAGTGGAGGCCAATTCCTGCATAGGCTACGGCTGCTCCGATTTCGTGACCCAGGCGAGCAGGATCGCCGTCATTCCGGCCGGCTACTACGACGGCTACGACCGAAAGCTCTCCAACAGCGGATACGTCATAATCCGCGGGCGACGCGCGCCCGTGCTGGGGCGTATCTGCATGAACATGTTCATAGTGGATGTGACCAATATCGAGGGCGTGAAAAGCGAGGACGAGGTCCTTCTGCTGGGCGCCTCCGAAGACGACGCCATATCCGCCGAAACCCTGGCATCGAAGATAGGCACGATCAACTACGAGGTAGTGACGCGCATCAACGAATCGCTGCCGAGGATCGTGACCGCCTGAGCGCGCGAACGGACCTTACTTAAAGTGGAGAGTGGAGAACTAAGGTTTTTTGACTATTAAAAACATGGCGGAGTTCTGATACATAATAAAATATCCCCGGCGTTTACTCTCTGCCATCCGTTCTCAACTCTTAACTAATAATTATCCGCATGAAATGAACAGGGGTTAAATTCTTATTTTATATTGAAATTAATTAATAGTTGATATCTTGGCGCCGCTAAAGTAATGCTTTATAATGTCGGCGTGTTTTTTGCCCTCGCCGGCCATTCCGTACGCTCCGCTCTGGCACATTCCTACGCCGTGGCCGAAACCGGCGCCTATGAACATGAAAAACCTCGGCTTGCCTTTTTTGTCGTAAGCCGTTTCGACTATGAACTTCGACGAGCGCAGCGGCGAATACGAAAAAAGTCTCCTTATTTTGAGTTCGTTCTTGATGACCTTCTTCCCCTTCGAGCCCACTATTTCCAGCGAATCGACGTGCCCCGAAAAAGCCCTTCTGCGCGGTATAACCCTCAAAACGTCCCCGACGCCGAGGTCACGAAGCGACTCGTTCATGAATTTCGCGTCTATCTTCCGAATCCATCTGGACTGGTAGTTTTTTATGGCTCCCGAGGCCCGGCAGTACGAATCGCCGGCGGACGCCACGAACCGCTCCAGAAAAAGCGGGCTGAAAATATCGTGCCCGTTTCCCTCGCGCCTCAGGTTGCTCACGGATCTGAGATACTTCGCGTCGCCCCATCCGCTTATGTCCGCGCTGGACTGAGTGTGGCCGCCGCAGTTGTCCGAATAAATGGCGTCGCAGACCTTGTCTTTATAGGTGATTATCTTTCCGGCAGTTTTAACGACCGCGTCAGTAGCGGCCGGGCTTTCCCATGAAACGCCCCGATACATCTGACAGTGCTGGTCGTCGCAGAGGTCGTATCCGTATTTCGAATGCCTCTTTATGACGTTCTTTTTGTAAAGCGCTTCCGAGCGCGCGCATATGGCCTGCGCCATCAGCGCTTCTTTCGGAAACTTCGGCGGCATCTCGGAGGGCAGCACCGAGGCGAGATAACTTTCGAGTTCCACTTTGTTTATTATATTAAAATTAACGCCTTTCGCGATGAATTTGAATCCGCCTCTGTAGTAGCGTGCCTCGGAAGATTCCCAGGGGCTGCCCGCACCTACCCTGACGCCCTTGAAAAGCACCGTGTCGGCCGCCGCGGCCGGCTTCAGAAAAACGTTGCCGCGGCCCAGCCTGAAAGACCTTTTGCTTGTATTATTCGTGATATGGAATTCGCCTTTTTTGAAATAGAGCTCGTATTCGTTTTCATTCGTATTCGAATCGTTGCCGGTGAAAAGGCGCTTGCCGTTCTTATCGGCGTATATTGAAAATCGGCCGGAAGACTTGAGCTTTATCGAAGAAAGCCCCAGCGGTTCTCCTTTTTCATTCGTATTAAGTCCGATGAGCACTTCGTGTCCCCCTGCACCTTCCACCGCAGAGACCTTTCGGGGCTCCGGCTGTTTCGAGTGCGCGGAAGGGGGCTTTTCCGCCATCAATTTCCTGTAAAGGCCTGAAAGCTCGCCGTATATTTTTTTTATCTCATAATCGTTCTTTATTTTTTCGCTGATCCTTTTATAATATTTATAGGCGTTTTCGATATCCCCGCTTTTCAACAACAGAGGGGCCGCGTCTAAAAGTATTTCGAAGTTGGACGTATCGTTTTTATAGGCTTTCAAATACGCCTCCCTTGCGCCGGCTATATTCCCTTTTTTTTCGAGGGCGCGGGCGTAAAGGTGCAGATAAGGAGAAAAATCCGGAAAGACCGCGTTAAGTTTCGCGAGAGTATCCGCGGCCTCGGCGTAATTCTTAATCTCCATTTCATCGAGCGCTTTGAGCAGCAGAACGCTTCTTTGCGAATCGACGCTTTTTTTCACCGATTCCTTTAACAACGGAGCCAGGGCTTCCAGCGAATCCCTGTATTCGCCGTTCAGGTATCTCGAGAACGCGTAATAATAGCCGGCCGAAAAATTGCCGGGCTCCCTCTTCATGGCCTGAACGTAGGCTCCGGCGGCGCCGGCCGAATCGCCGAGCTGCCTTAAAACGTGACCCTTCATCAAAATCAGGTCGAGACGATCGGGTTTGCGTTTAATAAGCGCGTCCAGGCGGGCAAGGGCATTCTCGTGCATTCCGCCGTAATACATGGTAAGAACATCGCCGTCGTCGGCGGAAAGGCCCATGAACGGCTCCTGGTTAGGCCATGAGATGCGAAGCGTCAGAACAAATATGAACGTGGCGGTTATAAATGCTAGAATAATCTTTTTCATCGAATGTTTTATCGGAAAAATAATTCAAAATTTAATTATATTTATTCAACTTTTATTGAAATTATCGAATAACTTTGATATAATACTGCCGAACTCCAAAAGCATTTATTGTTATTATATAAGATAGTTAAAGGAGACCCCGATGTTCAATTTAACGAAGATAATCTGCACCATAGGACCGTCTTCTGGAAATCCGGCCACGATAACACGCCTTATGGAAGCCGGAATGGACGTAGCGCGCCTTAACTTTTCACACGGCACTCACGAAAGCCATCTGGCCAACATAACTATGATAAGACAGGCCGCTAAAGAGCTCGGCTGCCGCACCGCGATCCTCGCCGACCTTCAGGGTCCCAAAATAAGGGTCAGCAAGCTGCCCGACTCGAAGCCCATAACCCTTACCGACGGCGCCGAAGTGACCATAACCACCCGCGAGAATTGTTTCGGGCCCGACATCATACCGACCATATACAAAAACCTTCCGCTCGACGTCAAAGCCGGATCCACCATTCTTTTAGACGACGGCCTGCTCGAACTCAAGGTCATCGAAGTGAAGTCCGCGACCGACATTTTATGCCGCGTCACAAAAGGCGGGCTCCTCAAGGAAAAAAAGGGCATAAACCTTCCCGACGCGAGCGTGTCGGCGCCTCCGGTCACCGAAAAAGATTTTGAAGACCTCGAATTTGCGCTCGCGAACGGCGTGGATTACGTAGCACTCTCCTTCGTCCGCCACGCAAGCGATATAGAGAACGTCAAGCGCTTCATACATAAAAAGTCGATGAACACGCCTGTGGTGGCCAAAATCGAGCGCCCCGAAGCCGTCGTGAACATCGACAGCATTCTAAAGGCCGCCGACGCCGTAATGGTCGCCCGCGGCGACATGGGAGTCGAACTCGCCCCCGAAAAGGTCCCCCGCATACAAAAAAGCATAATACAAAAATGCAACCTCGAGGGCAAACCCGTCATCGTGGCCACGCAGATGCTCGAATCGATGATCTCCAACCCCCGCCCGACCAGGGCCGAGGCATCCGACATAGCCAACGCCATACTCGACGGGACCGACGCCATAATGCTTTCCGGCGAAACGGCCAGCGGCCTGTATCCCGTCGAAGCGGTCAAAATGATGTCGGCGATAGCCCGGGAGGTCGAACCCGTAATAGTTTCGCGCGACCACGAATTGAAGACCCGCGTGCTCAACCCGCTATACGGCGCGGCGGACAGCCTCTGCTACGCGACGGGAGCGGCCGCGGCCGAAATAAAGGCGAAACTCATCGTGACATATACCGAGAGCGGCTCGACCGCGCTGCTGGTCTCCAAATACCGCCCGCGCACCCCGATTCTCGCCATCACCATGTCGGAGGAGATCGGAAGGCGCGTTAATCTTTACTGGGGCGTGATCCCCACCGTCATCGAAAAGGCGGCTTCGACCGACCGGATGATGCAGCTCGCCGAAAAGGCCGCGCTCGATTCAGGATTCGCCTCGCCCGGCGATTACATAATCATCACCGGCGGAGTGCCCGTAGGACAGTCCGGCTCGACCAACCTCATGAAGGTCCACAAGATCGGCCTTTCATCGGCCGGCGCGGCCGCCGCCGACCGCAGGCGCGTGACCGCAAGCTGTCCCGAAACCGGCACGGCCGTGTGCATAGACCCTGAAAAATGCGTCGGATGCGGCATCTGCGTGAGCTGCTGCCCATTTAAAATATTCGGATACCAGAACAATAAAATTTTCATAAACTCCGAAAATGTCGGCGGGTGCGCGGCCGAAAAAATGTGCGTAAAAAAATGCCCGGCCGGCGCAATAAGCGTAACCGTAAATAAAAACGATTAATAAACGGGAAAACGGGGACCATCTTCATGATCGACACTAACAATAATAACGAAGCCGCCGCGGCGGAATTAAGAGAAGAAAACAAACGCCTTTCGGCCGAACTGGAGTCGCTGAAAAAAGAAAACGAAGCGCTCCGCTCGGGCAGGGCCAAGCTCGAAACGATGCTCGAAAGCATCGGCGAAGGCGTTATCGCCGTCGGGTGCGATCTCGCGGTTATCTTCGCGAATAACGCCGCCGCCGCGATATGCGGTTTCGACGGCGGCGCCGTAACAGGACGCCCGGTCTCGGACGCGCTGCGGCTCATAAACGCCGCGAGCCGCGAACCGGCGCCCAACCCCGTTGAAAAGACACTGCAGACACGCCAGACCGTCGGGCTGGAACATAACAGCATAATAGTGACGCCCGCGGGCGAAGAAAAATTTCTTTCGGCCTCGAGCGCGCCGATATTCGACGGCGGCGGGGCGTTGAGCGGAGCCATACTGGTTTTCCGCGACATTTCCGACCGCCGGAAAATGGAAGAGGAACTTCTGAAGGTCAGCAAACTCGAGTCGCTCGGAGTCCTCGCAGGCGGCATCGCCCACGATTTCAACAATCTTCTTACCGGCATTACCGGCAACATTTCCTACGCGAAATTCATCATAGACGATGAAAGCCCCGCGCAGGAAGCGCTTAACACGGCGGAAGAGATCGCATTCAAGGCGAAAGACCTTACCGCGCAGTTCCGCACATTTTCAAAGGGCGGCGCGCCCGTAAAAAAAATAGTTTTTCTTTCCGAGACCCTCCGGCCGGCAGTAGAATTCGCACTGCGCGGAACGAAGGTCAGGGCCTCCTACGACATAGAAGCCGCATTGTGGCCGGCGGAGATCGACGAAGGCCAGATCAGCCAGCTCATCGCCAATATCGCGATCAACGCGGCGCAGGCCATGCCCGACGGCGGCCGGCTCTTCGTCCGCGCCTCCAACGAAACTGCGGCGCCGGGAAACCACATGAATCTTTCCGCCGGAAAATACCTGCGCATTTCATTCCGTGACGAAGGGCACGGCATACACCCGGAAAACATCGCGAAGATCTTCGACCCTTATTTTTCGACGCGACGCGCGGGAGACGGTCTCGGTCTTACTGCATCATACTCGATCGCAAGAAAGCACGGCGGCATAATCACGGTGGAATCCACTCACGGCAGGGGCGCCATTTTCAGCTTGCTGCTGCCAGCCCTGCCGGAAGCAGGCGCCCCCTCATGCCTGTCCCCGGGCCCGGCAATTTCGGCGGCCGGCAAAGGCCGGAAAATACTGGTCATGGACGATGAAAGCATCGTCAGGGAAGTGACCGCGAACCTGCTGAAGCACCTGGGTTACGAAGTGCGCACCGTGAAGAACGGCAGCGAGGCTATCGCGGCGTATATGGAAGCGGGAAAAGACCTGAAGCCTTTCGACGCGATGATACTCGACCTGTTCGTTCCGGGCGACCTGGGCGGGCCGGAAGTGGTAAAAACGCTCGCCGGCGCGGGCGAAAAAGTAAAAGCCATCGCCGCGAGCGGCTTTTCGAACGAAACCATAATGGCGAAATACCGTGATTACGGCTTCTGCGCAGTAGTGTCGAAGCCGTACAAGATCAAGGAATTAGACGAGCTGCTTCAAAGCGTGATCGAAAAATAAAACGGCGGCGGTATTAAAAAGTAATGTACGACGTAAGCAAAACATTCACCAATAAAGTGATCAAAAATAAATTTGCGCCCATGGCTATCGCGCTGGCGGGAATAATGGCGAGCATGCTGTTTTTTTTCGTCGAGTACAGGGACCGCATAGCCGACCTGGAAAAGGTTTTTGAAAACGACATGAAACGCGCCGCTCTCCAGTTCGAGCGCAAAGTGGAGCTCAACGAGGCTATATTCAACATCCTCAGGGCCCTTTTTCAGACGCCGGCGGCCGACTACCTCAGCAGCGGCGTCTACAGAAAAATTTCTTCGAACATACTCGACAATTCGAATTTCTTCAACTCCATGCTGTGGGTCATAAACCTGAACCCGGGCAAGGTCGTATTCGGAGGCTCCGAAAGCCTGAGCCGCGGATTTTTCGAGATGGGCACCTCGGAAATCGCGTTCAAAAAGCAGGCGAAAGAAAATAACGCTTTTCTTCTCAAATTCTTCTCGCCTTCCGATTCAATGAAAGGCTTTTCCATCCGCGAGCTTAAAGAAATTTTAATCTCCAATGAAAAGTTTCTGCGCCATTCTCCGGCCCACAAATACTTCGCCTTCGTTTCAGAAAAATCCCTGGCCGGGTTGAAATCGCCCGTAATCTACTGCGCGGTGCCGATACTCGAAGGCGATTCCGACGCCCGCCCGCGGGGCGTAAAAGGCTATATAATCTTCATCAACGGCATCGAAGAGATGATCAAAAGATCTCTGGTCGATTTTCTTTCATCGACGACCAACCTTATAATCTCCGACACGGCCACCGGCGAAATAATTTACGGAGCGCTGAAAAAAAACCTGCCTCTGTCGCTGACCTATTCCAGGACCATGAACATATTCGGACTCAGCTGGCGATTCGTCTGGCAGGGCGATTACAAATACGCGGGCGGGGCGCGAACCGGCCTCATATGGGCGCTTTCTATAAGCGGCCTGATGATGACCCTTCTGTTCTCGATAATAATCAGGATACTTCAAATCTTCGCCCTGCGCGTCGAAAACGAGGTCAACGTAAGAACTCTCGAGCTTTGCGCCACCAACAACGAACTGGCGACCGAGATCAAGGAACGTCACCGCGTCGAAGGCGAGCTCCGGCTTTCGAGCGCGAACATATCGAACATACTCGAAAGCATAACTGACGGCTTTCTGGCCATAGACCGCGACCTGCGCTTCACCTACGCGAACCCGGCCGCTGAAAAGCTCCTCAGCGAATCGCGCGACGTGCTCATCGGGAAAAAACTTTCCGACATATTCCCCGACACGCTCAAACTCGAGTTTTACCGCGAACTCGAAAAAAGCATGAAGCAGTCCGTCAAAAGCGTTTTTACCGAATATTACCCGCCTTTCGGCAAATGGTTCGAGATGAATGTCTATCCCTCGCCTGAAGGCATTTCGATATATTTTCAGGACGTGACTCGCCGGAAAACGGCCGAGCTGGAACTTCAGGCGGCCAAAGAATCCGCGGACATGGCGAACCGCGCGAAAAGCGAGTTCCTCGCCACCATGAGTCATGAGATCAGGACGCCGATGAACGCGATAATAGGTTTTTCCGACATGCTTTACGACACCCGGCTCGACGCCGAGCAGCTCGACTACGTCAAAAACATTAAAAGCGGCGGAAGCATTCTGGCCACGCTTATAAGCGACATACTCGATTTTTCGAAGATAGAGGCCGGCAAACTCGAAATAGAAGCGATAGAGTTCAACCCGCTCGAAATCGCCGACGAGGTCATAAGCATCTCGTTCGCCGCCTCCCGCGAAAAAGGGCTCAGCCTTGTCAGGCAGTACGATCCTGCGGTCGATTTCAGCGTTATCAGCGACCCGTACAGGCTGCGGCAGATACTGCTCAACCTGGTCGGAAACTCTATAAAATTCACTTCGAGCGGCGAAATACGCCTTATAGTAAAACTTGTTTCCCGGACCGGCGATACCGCGGCGATAAAATTCGAGGTCGCCGACCGCGGCATAGGTATCTCGCCGGACAAAATAGACCTTATTTTTTCGCCGTTCGTGCAGGCCGACGGGACCATAACAAGAAGATACGGCGGAAGCGGCCTCGGGCTTGCCATTTCAAATAAACTCGTCGCTATGCTCGGCGGCGATAAAATATCGGTGCGGAGCGCGGAAGGCGAAGGAAGCAATTTTTATTTCGAGATCGATTTTAAAAAAGGCGCCGGATACGAAGAGCACAACGCCGACTCCGCGGAGGCGGAAAACGACGGCGGCGCGCCCGACGAAAAATACAGCATTCTCGTCGTCGAGGACAATCCCCTTAACGTCAAACTCATACGAAGTTTTTGCGAAAAGAAAGGACACTCGATATCGGTCTGCGAGAACGGCCTTGAGGCGCTCGAGCGCATAAGCGCCGCCGGGTACGACGCGGTCCTGATGGACGTTCAGATGCCCGTCATGGACGGCCTTGAGGCATCGCGCCGTCTCAGAAAAAAAGGGATTCGCGTACCAATAATAGCCATGACCGCAGCCGCCACCAAACAGGACGAAGAGGCCTGCCTGAAAGCCGGAATGAACGCGTACATGTCCAAGCCGGTCAGGCTTAAGGAACTGGCGCCTCTTCTGGCGAGGATGACAGGCGAGGCCAGAGCGGCGGCGGCCGAAGCCTGCGAGGCGGCGCAGACCTCCGGCGGAGCGGGAAGCTCTCCTGGCGCGGACGCGACGCATGCCGTTTTTAATTACGCCAACTTAAAGGATAACATGGACGGCGATGAGCACCTTATGTCGGAGATAATAAAAATGTTCCTGGAGGCCTGGCCGCAGTATTTAGCGGATATCGCCGGCGCGGTGGAAGCGAAGGACGCGGACCGCCTGATGCGATGCTCGCACCGCCTCAAAGGCTCCGCGCTTAACGCCTGCGCGGACGAAATAGCCTCGGCGCTGCTGGCGCTCGAAATGATGGGAAAAAGAGGCGAGGTCGAAAGCGCGGCGGATGTTTATGATTCCCTCAATGATAAATTCACGCGCTATAATAAAGAAACGGCCGCGGCCGGGCTTCAATTATCAACCGGGACGGACGGACGGAAAAATTCAACTGGAGAAACCCGATGAGCGAAAAATCTTTAAAACTGCTGCTGGTGGAGGACAATCCTCTTGACGCGCGCGCGTTCAACCTTATGCTCACGCACGCCAAATCTATCTTCACCTTTGATATCAGCGAAGCTGATTCGCTGGAATCAGCCATAGCGCTGGTTAAACAAAAAAAATTCGACGTGATCCTGCTCGACCTTTCGCTTCCGGACGAAACCGGACTGGAAACGCTCGCCAGGCTTCGCGCACACACAAAAGAAATTCCTATAATCGTGCTGACGGGTATCGACGACGAACTTATCGGGATAAACGCCGTCAAAGCGGGGGCGCAGAATTATCTGGTAAAAGGACAGGTCAACAACAAATTCCTGGTCCGCTCCATCTGCTACGCCGCCGAAAGGCATTACATATCCAACGAGATCGAGAAAAAACTGCACAGGGAACTCGAGCTCAGCGAAGAACGCTTCCAAAATATCTACGAGCTCTCGCCCATAATGATGTTTTCGTTCGACGCCGACGGAAATTTCTGCGACGTCAACAAAAAATGGCTCGAAGAGACCGGTTACTGCCGTGAAGAGGTAATGGGAAAACGCTTCGACTTTCTGATACCGCCGCAGCACAAAAGGCTCACTTCCGCTGAAGTTTCACCGCACTTTCTGAGTTCGGGCCAGATCAAGGACTACTTCTGCCAGTATGTAAAAAAAGACGGCAGCCTGATCGAGGTGCTCATAAACTGCGTCCTTACGGTCGAACCATTCGGCAAAACACTCGGGCTTGCGGCCGTGCAGAATATTTCCGAACAGTGCCGGATGGAAATAGAGGTTCTCGACGCCCACGAAAGGCTCGAAAAACGCGTCCGCGAAAGGACCGAAGACCTGGCGCGCGCCAACGAAGAGCTTCACCGCGAGATAGCCGAGCGCAAGCGCGCCGAAGACGAACTTAAGCAGGCCAAAGAATACGCCGAACTTATCTATCAGGTAACGCCCAGCGCCATTTTCACGGTCGACAAGAACTGCACCATTACCAGCTGGAACGACCGGGCCGCCGAACTGACCGGCTACAGCCCGAAAGAAGCGATCGGCAAAAAATGCTTCATAATATGCCGCGAAAAATGCTCGACCTTCACCGAAAAAGAACTTAACGCCATGGAGCGCGCGAAGGCCTCCGAAAGCATAATCCTGAACAAGGACGGCTCGCTTAAAACGATACTCAAAAACCGCGGCGTGCTGAAAGACAACACCGGAAACTACATAGGCTTCATCGAAAGTTTCGACGACATCACGGAACGCAAGCAAAACGAAGATCAGCTCCGGAAACTTTCCTACGCGATCGAGCAGAGCCCGGTTTCGGTCGTAATAACCAACATACAAGGAGACATCGAATACGTCAATCCGAAGTTCTGCCAAACGACGGGTTACGCGCCGGAAGAGGTCATCGGAAAAAATCCGCGCGTGCTCAAGTCCGGCCAGGTGCCGGTCGAAACCTACAAGCAGCTCTGGAACGCCATTATCTCAGGGCGCGAATGGCACGGCGAACTTCATAACCGCAAGAAAAACGGCGAGCTTTACTGGGAATTCGCGTCCATATCGCCCATAAAGAACAGGCACGGCATGGTAACGCATTTTCTGGCGGTAAAAGAGGACATAACAGAGCGCAAAAAAGCCGAATTCGAGCTGCAGTACGCTAAAATACAGGCCGACTACGCCAACATCGCCAAAAGCGAATTTCTGGCCAATATAAGCCACGAGATAAGAACGCCGCTCAACGGCGTGATAGGCTTCACCGACATATTGCTTTCGACGCATCTGAGCGAAGACCAGCTCGACTACGTCAAGACGATCAAAAGCAGCAGCATGATATTGCTCAAGCTGATCAACGACATACTCGACTTCTCGAAGATCGAGGCCGGAAAACTCGAACTCGAGGAAATAGAATTCGACCTCGAACTCGTCTGCTACGAAGTGTGCGAGATGATAAGTTTCATCGTCATAAACAAGCCCATAGAAATTATCTGCGATATCGACGACTGTCGCGCGACTTTCTATAAAGGCGACATAATAAAATTAAAGCAGATACTCATCAACCTTCTGGGCAACTCCTCCAAATTCACCGAAAATGGCGAAATTGCCCTCGCGGTGAGCAGCATAGGCGAAACCGGCGACAAGGCAAACCTTCACTTCAGCATAAAAGACACCGGAATAGGCATAAACGAGGACAAACTCGACATAATCTTCGAAACCTTCAAGCAGGTTGACGGCTCGATAACCAGAAGATACGGCGGCAGCGGCCTCGGACTTTCGATATGCAAAAAACTCGTGAATTTCATGAACGGGGAGATATGGGTTGAAAGCGCCCCGGGCGAAGGAAGCGTTTTTCATTTCACGCTGTGGCTTAAAAAAGCGGATAATACTCGCGCCGGAGAAGACCCGGCGGACGAAGCGCTGAAGAATAAAAAAGCGCTTATAATTGACGATAATCAATCGAACATATACATCCTTACGCGCGCGTTAAAAACCGCCGGCATGCGTGCCGAGGGCATACTCGACGGAGAAAAGGCCTTAGATAAACTCGAATCGGCTTCCAACTCCAGCGAAGGGTTCGACATAGTGGTCCTCGACATACAGATGCCCGGAACCGACGGTTATAAAACGGCCCTTAACATAAGGAACAGCGAAGATCCGGCGGTTCGTGAAATTCCGATAGTCGCTTTTTCGACGCTGTTCGACAAGAACGTCAAAAAGTTCATCGAGTCGGGATTTAACGGTTTTCTACCCAAACCCATCAGGCGACAGAAGACCATAGATACGATAGCGAAGGTTTTGAAAGAAAAAGCGGCGAGCGACGGAAGCAGGTCCGCCGCCCCGGACCGGGCAACAGAAACCGGCGGAAAGCCCGGCGCGGCTTACGCGGATATGCGTTATCCGCTGAAGGTCATGCTGGTCGAAGACCATCCCGTGAATCAGAAACTGGTCAAGATAATCCTTTCCGCCGCCGGTTATTCCGTCGATGTCGCCGAAAACGGAGAACAGGCGGTCGCGCTCTTTAAACAATCGATGGAAGACGAAAAATACAATATTATTTTCATGGACGTGCAGATGCCAGTGATGGACGGCCTCACCGCTACTCAAAAAATCAGGGAGCTCGAAGCGGATCATTTTAAAAAACAGCACGAAGAAATAATAATGCACATCGACTCCGAAACCATCATAAGCAAAAAAGAAAGGGAGATGCTCTTCAACAACATAAACGACAGGCCGACTCCGATAATAGCTATGACGGCCAACGTCATCAAAGGCGACCGCAACGTCTGCCTGAATTCAGGCATGAACGATTACATCGCCAAACCGATAAAGAAAGAGGCCGTAATAGAGATGGTCAAAAAATGGGTAATGAACGAAGAAAATCTGGCGGAACTATCCGCGGGCGAATAAAGAACGGAGTGAAAAATGGATTTTAAACATCTGGCTAATGAACTGGGAGTGGGCGAGGATATATTCATAGAACTGGTCGACTCGTGGATAAACTCCACCGGCGAAGATATCGTTACGCTCGAATCGGTCAGAGACGCTTCCGACATCAATAAGGCCGTCGATTACGCTCACAAGATCAAAGGCGCTTCTTTCCAGCTCGGGTTCAACGAGATTGCCGAGGTCGCAAAAAGCGTCGAGATCAGGGCCCGATCGGGAAGCATTGAAGGACTTGCCGCGGCGCTCGGCGAACTCCGAACGAAACGCGTCGAGATAATGGAATTCAGAAAGAATTTTCCGACCCACGCATGACGGTTTTATGACGTGGCATTAAACGAAAATCGGGCCGTCCGCGTATAAACTAATACTTGATTCAGCAAAAAAAATAATTTGAAAAGGTGATTGAAATGTCAAAAAAAGTGTTCGTCTGCGAAGACGAATCGGCCATCGCTAAATTGATCAAACTCAGACTCGGCGCCGACGGGATCAAAGACGTGACCATCTTCGATAACGGTGAAAAACTTCTCGCTCATTTTAATACGGAGCTTCCGGACCTTCTGCTCCTCGACGTCATGATACCCGGCGTCGACGGAATAACTGTCCTAAAAACGATAAAAGGCGACGAGAGGACCAGGGGCGTAAAGGTCGTCATGCTTACCGCTCTGAGCAAGGAAGCCGACATCGTAAAATGCCTCGATATGGGAGCGGACGACTACATCACAAAACCGTTCTCACCGGCCGAACTGGCGAGCCGCGTAAAAAAAATACTAAGATGATATGTTCGACAGTTTTGATCTGATTATTTTTTTAATAATAGTGAACATAGGCTTCGCTATGCTTATAACCGCTTTGTTCTGCTATATCATAGCCGGCAAGGTGCTTTCAGGTTACCGCGAAGCGCGCAAAAATAAATTATATCAAAACCTTGAAGACGCCTTTCTGGTTATGATGGTCGAAAACGACCCGGCGCCCATAAAGAAAATACTCGATTCGATCCGTTCGCGCGACCTTGAAAGTTTCATCGAATTCGTCTCGGTCTATCTTACCAATTTAAAAGGCGACGACTTCGACAAGATCGTCGACGTTATCTACCGGAGCCACCTTTTCAAATATCTGTGCGATTCGACGGTATCTAGCGACATCGACCTGAAACTTTACTCGATCTACTGCCTGGGGCTCATCAAAAAACCGGCCGGCATTGACAATCTGCTTGCCGCGCTCGACGACCCCAACATATTCGTAAGAATGGCGGCCGTGGCTTCCATAGCGCAGACCGGATGCCTGGAAGCGCTCGAGCGGGTCCTGGAATCGCTTTCGAAGGAAAAACTGGTCACCAGTTATAAACTGTCAGAAATGCTCTGGTTTTTCGGCGAAGAAATATGTCCTCCGCTGCTGGCCGAATTAAAAAAGCGCGACGAAAAAATAATCAAGATCGACGAAGAAGACCTTCTGACCGCGGCGGTTATCGACATGCTCGGCCATTATAAATATTTCGAGGCGGCCGAAGAGATCCATTCGATCCTTAAAGAAACGCGTCGAAACACGATCATAAAAAGCTGCGTAGATTCGCTCGGGAAAATGGTCTACAGCGACGCGGCCGACGATATAATTCGAAACCTCGACTCGCCGGATTCCGAGGTCCGGGTAAGCGCGGTAAAAGCGGTCCTGGAACTGCGGGCGGACGATCAGACCGGAAAACTGAAACAAATGCTGAACGACCTGGACTGGAACGTCCGCTACAACGCTGCGCTTGCGCTTCATGAAATGAATTTCGACTTCCCGAGTTATATGTTCAGTCCCGAGCTGGCAGGCCAGGAGCTTTCCCGCGCGTTCCGCACGATCGTCCACGTTCTGACGGAAAAGAGCGCGGCCATGCAGGAAAATAATTAGAAAGCGGTTTAAATGGATAAAACGCAGATATTAATCAGTATACTATATTTTTACAACTACCTGGTGGTATTTTACTTCATAGGCATCAACCTTATTTACATCCTGCTCAATTTTCTTTCTTTCTTCGAGATCAGAAAATACGCGCGGGAAAATAAGGTCATGAACGCAGGCATTATTTTCAGGTCTAATTTTTATATGCCGGTCTCTATACTCGTGCCGGCGTATAACGAAAGCCGCAATATCGTCGACAGCGTCAAATCGATGCTTCAGCTGCACTATCCAGAGTTCGAAATTATAGTCATTAACGACGGTTCGAAGGACAACACCGCAGACGTTTTAAAGGCGGCCTACAAAATGACCGAGGTCTCGCTCGAACCTTCCAGCGGGCTTGCCTCTAAAATCGTCCACGGCACTTATATATCCAGGACGCACCGAAACCTCATACTCATCGACAAGCAGAACGGCGGAAAGGCAGACGCTCTCAACGCGGGAGTCAACTATTCCCATTATCCTTTATTCTGCGCTCTCGACGCCGATTCGGTTCTCGACAACGAAAGCATATTGAAAATGTCGCGCACATTCATTGAAAATCCCGACCTGATAGCCGCGGGCGGGATCATACGCGTCATCAACGGCTGCAGGATCGAGGCCGGCGAGGTCGTTTCAATAGATCTGCCCTCGAGTTCGCTCGCCTGCTTTCAGATAGTCGAATATTTAAGGGGATTTTTATTTGGGCGCACCGGCTGGAGCGCCATGGACGCGATGCTTATTATATCGGGCGCATTCGGCATCTTCAAAAAGAAAGAGGTCGTCGACGTCGGCGGGTACCGCTCAGACACCGTCGGCGAAGACATGGAACTCGTCATCCGGCTCTACAACAAATACAGGCCGGAAAATAAAATGAAGATAAAATTCGTGCCCGATCCCGTTTGCTACACGGAGGTCCCCGAAAGCCTTTCGGTGCTTTCGAAGCAGCGCAATCGCTGGCAGAGGGGATTGATCGACAGCCTGATTTTAAATTTCAATATGTTCATGAACCCGCGCTACGGAACGGTCGGACTGGTCGCCATGCCGTTTTTCGTCATCTTCGAAATGCTCGGTCCGATAATAGAATTCACGGGTTACATAGTTTTCGCGTTCTCCTTCTTCATGGGAATAATCGGTTATAAGTTCTGCCTGCTGTTCACTATGGCTTCCATCACACTGGGCATCATACTGTCCGTCAGCTCGATACTTCTCGAGGAACTGACGTTCCGCAAATATACTAAAGTTTCACACACCCTGTGGCTGTTTTTTTACTCCATAATCGAAAACTTCGGATACAAACAGATGAACACGTATTTCCGGTTCAGGGGGACCATAGATTATCTTCTCGGAAGCAAGCACTGGGGCGAAATGACCCGTATGGGCTTCAAAAAAGACAAGTAATTATGAATTATGAATTAAAAACGAGGTGAATCATGGAAAAAATAAAAGCCGTGGCTCTTATGTCTGGCGGGCTCGATTCGATGCTCGCGGCGAAGGTAATGGAAAAAATCGGGATAGAGGTAATGGGAATAAATTTTTATACGGGTTTCTGCATAACCGAGCAGCGCAGGAGGGTAGACGGATCGAAATCGGCCGCCAGCAAAAAGAAACTGGAGAACGCCGCGCTGAAATCGGCCGCCGAGATCGAAATTCCGGTCGAGATAGTGGACATATCGAAGCAATACCTGGAAATGGTCACAAAACCCAAGCACGGTTACGGTTCCAATGTGAACCCTTGTATCGACTGCCGCATTCACATGCTGCGTGAGGCGCATAAATACATGCAGAAGATAGGCGCGAAATTCATAGTCACCGGCGAGGTCGTCGGCCAGCGCCCGATGTCTCAACACAAAAACACCATGCGCATGATCGAAAAGGAAGCGGGGGTCGCCGGGCTTGTTTTAAGGCCGCTTTCGGCTAAACTGCTGGAGCCGACGCTCCCCGAAACCAGCGGCTGGGTGAACCGCGACGAACTTTACGACATAGGCGGCAGGGGAAGGAACCCCCAGATGAGGCTGGCGAGAGAACTCGGGATCGAGGTCTTTCCGAATCCAGGCGGCGGCTGCTGTTTTTTAACCGACCAGACCTACGCCGAGCGCTTTTTCGACCTGATGCGGCACCGCGTCGAAAAAACGCTCACGATGGAAGATGTTGTAAGATTAAGGCTGGGAAGGCATTTCAGAATAAAAGAAAGCCATAAGATCATAATAGGCCGCAACGAGGCGGAAAACGATCTTATCGAAAAATATTCTGATGAAAAAATGGCCATAGTAAAGGCTACGGTTGAAAAGGGGCCGGTCAGTCTGATCGAGGGCGAATTCGGCGAGGATGATATAAGGCTCGCCGCGTCTCTCACGGCCGGTTATGGAAAAGCGAAGGCGCTGGCGGAAGTCGAATTCGACGTCACATCCGGCGGCAAAACCCGGTCGATCAGCGTGAAACCGGTCGATCCGCAGGCTTACTCGGAGTATCTGATACAGCACAGACCGTAATGAATTAAAGCCCGCTATACCAGAATGTCTATCTTCAGCGAGCCGTTTTCCACGCTCGACTTCACGTTCTGGACGGGATTCGGCTTCACCTTTAACGAATATTGCTTCAGGCTCGACTCCAGATGAATGTAGTCGTTTACGGGATAAGTTTTTACGTAGTTAATGACGTTTTTCATGATAAACCCCCGGTTTGTTTTATTTATGTACGATTACAATATCGGCATAAAAAACCGGGGGTTTATATATTACAAAATTCTGTTTTTATTCAAGCGGGCGGCATGACAGTGAATAGTGTACAGTTAATAGTGAATAGTTGAGGCTTTTTGATTTTTTAATGGGTGCTAAAAAATTAAAATTTCATCAATTTTTCAAAAAGTCCACATCTGTTCTCTATTCTCTTTTCTCTGTTCTCTAAAAAACAACCCGCTTGCAAGTATAACCGGAACGGGTTATTTCGTGGTCATGCGCATGCTCATTATCATGCTGGCGAGGTTAAAGTATAAATTGCTGACCGGCGCTATCAGAACGGTTCCGGTCCCTTCGAAGACGTTGAGCAGGCCTTCGCCGGATGTCATGCTGCCCATGATGGATTTAGTGGCCTTCTGTACTGAAAAATTGAGGCCGGCCGTGCGGGCAATCGCGAAACTGCCGTCGACGGCGAGTCGGTCGTTGACGAGTTTGATCCTTTCGACCTCGCCGGGAGCGTGGATAACGACCTGGCCGCTGCCTTTAACGCTGGTCTGGAAAAAGCCCTCTCCCGAAAACAAACCGGAAATGGCTTTATTGGTGTATGCGCCGACCTCGACGCCGATATCGGAACAAATATATGCGCTCTTATCGAGTATCCATTCCTCGTTGTTGAGCGTCAGAATCAGATATTCGCCGAAGGTAGGGGGGCCGAAAAATATTTCGCCGGTGCCGCTGTAGACGGGTTTGAATACGTTCTCGCCGGTGACGAAAGACTTTAAAAAACCTGTCGCCGAAGGCATTTTCGATTCCAGTTCGAGCTTGCCCTGCATATAGTGCAGCGCGCCCGATTCAGCCCTTATCTGCTCGTGGTTCAGCGTGGCCTTCACCATTTTCAGTTCCTGTTTTTTGATTATTTCGAATTGAGCCATTTTTCCCTCCTGAAATTTTTATTTTTCGCCGGAATTTTTATATTTCGTAAGATACATTTCTTCGTAATACCTGCTATATTCACCGGAAATAATATTCATCAGCCACGGCTGATTAGAAAGATACCAGTCGATCGTCATGGCTATGCCGCGCTCGAAATCGACTGCCGGGGCGAAACCCAGCCGTTTTTTTATCTTCGAAGCGTCGATGGCGTAACGCAAATCATGTCCGGGACGGTCCGGGACGTATTTTATAAGACTTTTTCCGCCGCCGCAGCCGCGTTTTTCCATCAAATCTATGATCAGGTTGACGATATCGATATTTTTATATTCGTTATTGCCGCCGATATTATAAATTTCGCCGGCCGTTCCTTCGCGCAGGGCCGTATCTATGGCAGCGCAGTGGTCGGCGACGTAAAGCCAGTCGCGGACGTTTTCGCCGCGGCCGTAAACCGGAAGGTCCTTCTTTTTGATAATATTGGCGATCATAAGCGGTATGAGTTTTTCAGGGAACTGGAAGGGGCCGTAGTTGTTCGAGCAGCGGGTGATGATAACGCGCGAGCCGTAGGTTTTAAAGGCGGCCCTGACCAGAAGGTCGGCCGCGGCCTTGCTGGCTGAATAAGGAGAATTCGGCGCGAGCGGAGAGTCTTCGGTAAACAGTCCTTCGCCGCCCAGGCTTCCGTATACCTCGTCCGTAGAAACCTGTAAAAACATCTTCACGCCGCCGCGGCGGGCGCAGTCGAGAAGGTTCTGGGTTCCTGCGATATTTGTTTTAATGAACGGGGCTGAATCAAGAATAGAACGGTCCACGTGCGACTCCGCCGCGAAATTTACGACATAATCGAAAGAGTTTTCATCAAAAAGGCTTCCGGTATCGGCGGTTTTTGAAATATCACCCCTGAGGAATCTATAGCCGGGTTCCGTTTCCAGTTCCTTTAAATTGTCGAGGTTGCCGGCATAGGTCAGAAGGTCGAAATTGACCACGCTGACGGCGTCACGGTATTTCGCGAACAGATACTTTATGAAGTTCGAGCCGATAAAGCCGGCCCCGCCGGTGACCAGATAAGTTTGTTTACGCTTTGACGACATAATGCCTCACATTTTATATGAAGATTGGAAGTTCGTTTTCAAACTTTTATATTTTACCAGAAACGGAGTTAAAAATAAAGAAATTGTAAAAATTATAAAAATTATAAAATAAATTTTAGATGTCATCTTCGATGATATAAATTCTTCATTAATTCTTAAATGCTCTTGAAATAAATCTATCTTTAATATATAATATTGAAAACTATGAATAAATATCCAAAGAATAAATGTTTGAGAAAATGCAAACAACAGAACGTCTCCGCCAGAGAGTACGATGTTTTATGAATAACAGCAAAACCGATAAAGTCAATATCGTAGTCATTGACAATCTGCTTTCTAACGCCGAACTCGTTTCAATAATCTTAAGATCGTGCGGCTATAGCGTCAAACCTTTCACGCTGGCGGCCGAAGCGCTCGATTATCTGGAAGGCACTAAAGATAAAATCTCTCTTGTGATAGCCGATCTGATGCTCGCCGGAATATCGGGCCACGACCTCTGCCGCCGTTTGAGGGCGAACCCGAAATATAAATTCACCCCTTTTCTCGTCTCCTCGTGCCTCGGCGACGTCGAAGACCGCGTATCGGCCATGGAAGCCGGCGCGGACGATTTCATCAATAAGCCCATCGACCGCGACACGCTTATCACGCGCGCAAAATCTCTGGTCAGGACGCAGGCGCTGTACGACGAACTCATCGACAAGAACGAAAAACTGGAATTCGCTTTCAAAAAACTCCAGGAGGCTCAAAACGCGCTGATATCCAACGAAAAATTCGTCACCATAGGCGCTATGGCGCAGGGACTGACGCACGAGATTTTCAACCCTCTGACCATAATAGGCGGAAATCTCGAGCGTCTGAACATGAGGATCAAAAGCGACAGACTCGACGCGGAATTTCTCTCGCAGATTATCACCTCCACGCGCAACGCCGTAAAGCGCTGCACCAAGATCGTCGAGGCGCTCGAAACCTATTCCGCCGAAAAAATAAATTCCATCGAAACCGCCAATATAAACGATATTTTAAAAAGTGTCTGCACTCTTTTCGCGGTTAAACTTAAAATGATGTATTCTATCGACATCACCGAAAACTACGACGAGTCGATCGGCGAGGTCGAATGCGATCCGCGGGCCCTTCAGCAGGCCTTTATGAACCTTATGACCAACGCCGCCGAGTCGATCGGAAAAGACGGCAGCATTCTAATATCGACCGAACTCACCGGCGGCGGAATAACCGTGACGATAGCGGACACCGGAAAAGGCTTCGGCGGCGCCGACATGTCCAAAGCCTTCGATCCGTTTTATTCGACCAAGAACCGCTCGCTCAGCTCCGGACTGGGCCTCGCCGTCGTAAGCGGGGTCGTCAAGATGCACAAATCGAGCATCGATATCGGCAACGGCCCTTCAGGCGGCGCCCGCGTAGTTGTAACCATACCCGCGGACCTCAAACTCGACGCGAACTCTTCCATCGATAATTTTCTGAAAATCGACAGATGAAACCCGCCCGAATATAAGCCTTATTGAGGCGAATATATTCGAAATAAATAAATAGTTTATAAAATTATCACGAATGAATTATGGAGAGAAAAATGGAAAAAGAAGTGAAACGCCAGATAGGTTATCAATATCAGGTTTATTCAAGTTCGCAGAGCCTCGTTCCGCTCGCGGACGCCAAAGCGGGCGCTATAATAGGGGCGAATCTGGCTCTGGTGGCTACGCTTATCAACGCGCCCTTCTTTTATGAAAAATTCAGCAAGGTCACGGCGGCGGGCGACGGCCGCGCCTCCGCGCTTATTCTTCTGGCGTTCATTTTCGCCGCGGTTTCGATAATATCGATACTCAGCGCGGTCATGGTGCTTTATCCGAGGCCTTCGAAGGCGGGCGGCAAGATACATCCGGCGCGCCTTACCTATTTTGAGCATATTTTTGCCTGCCACAGCGCCGAACGCTATTTAAGCCGTGTCAACGACCTCGACGACGCCGCTATACTCCAGGAAATGTGCGTTCAAAATTACGAATTATCGGCCATACTCATCGCCAAATATAAAATGCTGAAAACCTCGCTCACGACTTTTCTGGCCAATATGGTCATATGGGCGCTTCTCATTTTCAAGGTGTTCAATCTTAATTTATAATAAAACTAATTATGAAAATACTTAATTTCGACGGCTGCGTCAATTTAAAGCCCGAAAGGGAAGTCATTAAATATTACGTTGAACTTCTGAAAGAACTTCACTATCAGAACCCTGCCGCTAAAACGCGGCAGGCCGAAAAAACGGCGGAAGTGATCGAAGAGGCGAGAAAGCATTTCGGGTGGCTGATAGGCGCAGACCCCGCGAGAATTATTTTCACCTCCTCGGGAACCGAGGCGAACAATCTGGCGATCAAAGGCTTTATAGCGGCGAACCGGGCGAAGCCGAACGCGGCGCTTAGCACTTATTACGAACATTCATCGGTTATCGCGCCCCTTAAATCCGCCGCGGCCGCCGGCTGGTCCTTCACGCAGACGGCGGTAGACCCCGGACGCCCCGAAGAGGCCGCGAACGCGATCAGCCGCGCCTCCGCAAAAGTATCTCTGGCCTCTTTCATTCTGGCAAGCCCCGAAACCGGAATTTTATACCCGGTAGAAAAAATGGCGAACGCCGCCCGCGCTCACGGCATTACGATTCACAGCGACGCCTGCGCGGCGGCCGGAAGGATACGCGTCGATGTTAACGCCCTGAAAACAGACATGATGAGCGTTTCAGCTCACAAATTCGGCGGCCCCGCCGGGGTCGGAGCGCTTTTCGTGAGGCAGGGCGTAAGGATTTTTCCGCTTATAGAAGGCGGGATCGAAGAACGAGGCCTCAGGGGCGGTTTTTATAACGCGCCGGCCATAGGCGCGGCGGGCCTTGCGGCAAAAATAGCCATGGAACGAATGGACGAAAGGGAAATAAAACTCAGGGAGTTGAAGAAATTCCTCTTCGAAGCGATAAATTCGAGAATAGGTCACGCGCGCTGGATATCGGGACCTTCTTCGCCTTTAAGTTTCCACGCGTCGCTGATATTGGAAAACGTCAACGCGGAATCTCTGATATCCGAACTTTCAGAAGGCGGCGTTGCGATATCGCCTTATTCATGGTGCGTCAGCGCCGCGAAAACGCCCGATTCGCTTATCCGCGCGGGCATCGGCGCGGACGAAGCCGCCGGATATATAAGAATATGCCTCAGCCATGAAAACACGGAAAAAGAAATCTCGAGGCTGGTGAACCGTATAGCGAAATCAGCCGCGGTAAAAAATAAATTTAAGGAGTAACAAAATGAGCTTCCCACCGCCGGATTTTAATTTTATATCAGAAAACTGCCCGAAATGCAAACTCAGCATCGCCGAAAACGAGGTCTCGGTCCAGTGCCCGAAATGCTTTATGACGCATCACAAAAGATGCATCCACGAAGGCGTGGCCTGCGGAAATTTAGAGTGCGATTACGTTTTTATGCATTCTGAAGAAGACGGCACACTGGTTTTCGCCGAATATGAAGGCGAAGAAAGAAGGGACGAAAAAAGCGACCGCCGCCAAAAGGATATAGGGCCGCCCGAAGGCGTACAGGAACGCCGCATCACGCCGAGAAGACGCGCGGATTTTTAAGCGAGGTTAGTATAGGGTTCTGTTAATAAGCAAGAATTATTTTTCGGTTATTTATCGCGGGATACGAAATACGCGGGCCTGATCTCGTATAGCGTTTTTATGAATTTGCCGCCCCCGTTTTCACCGTCGTCCGCAGCTATCGAACCTTTAAGAATCATATTGCGGCCGAAATCTGAAACGTTTTCAACGGCCCTGATGTTATAGTAATGTGCTCCCGTCTGCCTGGTGCTTTCTTTCAAAATTATATCGCCCCCGTTTTTAATTTGATAAGTTTATACAAGCAACTTTTATGCCGCTTTATATAAAGTGAATAGCGGAAAGTGCAAAGTGCATAATTTATTCTGGCGCCGTATCATTTCGCGACTCACAATGAAACTCCGGTCTCATTTTAATACAATCGCGGCGCGTTATTCTCAGAGCGTCATGTGACGTTTTTTTATTAAATTTTTTTTGACTTTTTGCCGCTTATATGATAGAATAGCGACCATATTAAATTGCCTGTGTTCTCGCGTTTTTCAGAAAGCCGGCGGTTACCGGTATGAGTTTGCTTTAACTTTTCGATTTGTATGAGTCGAATTTAATTAGATTTTATTTAAAACACCAGCAAAATCTCGGTTCACGGCAAACCAACGAGTCGTATTATTGAACAGCCTGCACATTTCACGAACAAAACCCTGTTCAAATATTAAGCCGGGCCGTCGCGCGGCTGGCAAAAAAACGGATAATTTTTTATGATTATGATAATTAACTTCTTCAAGAGCTCCTTTTTCAAACACATGCTCTGTCTGCCGGCGGTTATACTTATTTCCTTTTTTTTATTCCGGACGCCCGCCACGGCCCAGAGCGAAGCTGCATCTTCTTCGTCCGCATACCCCGTATCGGTCTGCGATTCAAGCGAACTCGTCAACGACGCGCGTAATTTCTTCAGGCAGAAAGATTATCTGAACGTCATAAACCGCCTCGAATCAGTCATGTACATAGAAAAGAACCTGTCCGCCGATTTGAAAGATATGCTGACGGAGGCGCTCGCCAAACAGATCGAAAGCGAGCTGGCGAAATCCGATTATAAAAACGCCGCTTCATATAACATAAAAATATTGTCGCTGAAGGAAAATTTCGATTTCGTCTGGCTCAATAAACTTCTCAATATTTACATGCTTTCAGCAAATTACCGAAAAACCCACGAACTCTGCCTTGAAATACTTAAAAAGCAGGGGCTTCTGGCGCTGGACAATCAGTCGCTGGCTAAAATATACGGAAAACTTTCCGTGGTTTACGCTACTTTCCGCGACAGCGCGAAATCTTTCGAATCTCTTATAGAGGCGGCTTTAAAAGACGGCGACGTTAAAACCATAAATTCGTACACCACGCTCATCTTTCCGGCCCATCTCGACGCGAAACTTTTATTCGACCACGCCGTCGCGCTCGCCGATAAAAAAATGGCGAAAGAAGCCTACATCGCGGCCTACCTCTATAAGCGCTCAGCCGAAAAACCCGACGCGCGCGCCGAAGAACTGCTGGCGGCGCTTCTGAAAAAAGACCCTTCACTGAAAAACACCTTTACCGAATCGACTCCTTCGTCTCCCGCTGCGGCCACTTCCGAAATAACTTCCGCCGGCGTCTGGCGCAGCGAAGGCGACACCTCGATGGTTGTTCTTTCGAACGTTCCCGCGAAACTCAAAAATGATCCCTCCGTCAGCGGAAGAACCGGACGCTCTTCAAGGCAGGCCGGAAGCGATCTCGACATGGCGCTTCTGCGCGCCGACGAGCTGTTCGAAAGCCAGAAATACGAAGATGCCATCGCCGAATACGAAAAAGCCAAACCGCTCGCCGGCGAAGACATGAAAAAAGATATCGACCGCAAAATATTTTCCGCATACTGGCATTCGAAAGAAGACTACATCAAGTTCGCCGCATATTCAATTATACTTATAGTGCTGGCGATCCTCTTTTATTATTTCAACCCGATGAGTTTTTTCAACAAAGAGCAGTACAGCCTCATAAGCGTCGCGAAAACCTTGAAATCAGGCATAGAGGCTATCGAAGCCAAAAAATACTCGAAGGCGATCGAAGATCTCGAAAAGCTCGTCGACATGAAGCTGTCCAATACCGAAACCGTGGCGCTGTTTTTAAACCTCGGCGTAGCGTACTACCACATAAATTCATACGCCAACGCGCTTATGGCGCTGAAAAAGGTTCTGCAGTACGATTACGAAAATATCGACGCTTATAAATTCCTGGCCCGCATATATGTAAAGACCAAAGACCGCTCTTTCAAGGCGATCGAAGTATTCAGCTTCCTGATCAATAAAAAGATGGCCGATCTCGAAATGCTCAAAGCGGTGCTCAACCACAACGTCTCCCAGAACTCCGTGGACGAGTTCGGCGTCCAGATAGCCGGCGACATCCTCGCGGCCGACCCTTCCAACGAAACGGCTGCGCGCTTTATCGTCAAATACTTCAATAAAGTGAAACGTTTCGACGACGAAGCCCTTAAATTCATGGAAAAATTTGTGGAATCATACCCGCGCGACGTCGATTCACGTGTAATATACCTTGAAACCCTCTACAGACGAAAAGATTTCAAAAAGATCGTCAGCGAGTGCTCGGTGCTTTTCTCCTACGCCTGCGACAACATTCTGATCCACTCCATCTTCATCGATTCGATCGTCAACCTCAATAAGCCCCAGATGCTCGTCAGCGAGTATCAGAGGCTCGCGCACGAGAATCCGGGTTCTATAATCGTCAATTTTATTTCCCAGTCGCTGAATTCGATTATCGTCGACAAAAAGCGCATGCCGCAGGTCGAATACGCGCTCGCGGTAAGGGTCAACTTCAGCGTGTGCAATAAATGTTTCCATCTTAACCTTAACGAATTCAATAACTGCCAAAGATGCGGGAGTGCTTTAAAAATATGAGAGTACCAGATGTAATAATACTTTTATTGATCGGATTTATCCTTTTTCTGGTCAAAAAGATCTTCGAGCTCAGTAAAAAACACGACGAACTTTTCCTGCAGAACCAGAAATTCGCTTCGGAAGTCTACAAGATAAAGAACGAGGTCCGCGAAAAAACGACCGAAATGACCGCTAAAACTACGCAAAAAACGGTCAAGCAGTCGACGCTGTTCCTGAAGATAAAAAAAATAGTCTCGTCGCTCGATCCGCAGGACATCTGCTCGACGCTTTTCGAGCTGCTCGAAAAAGAGCTCGGCGCGACCAAATCGTGCATACTTCTGGCTGAAACTAAAACCAAAATATTCCGCGTGCTTGCTTCGAAAGGCATGAACGGCGAAGAGGAACGCAAGATAGCGATAACCAGCCACGAGCAAAGCCTGATCGGCCTCGCCATACGCTCGAACATGCTCATCGACATAAACAGCATCGAAAAAGAGCAGACCTTCAGCGCGCTCATCGGGCGCGGCCAGCTCAAAACCTTCATGGCCGCCCCGGTACATTACTCCAAGACCGGCGAGATCATGGGTATCCTCAATATATGCGAAATGGAATCCATCAACTACACCAGCGACGAAAAGAACCTTTTCAACATGGTCGCATCAATTTTAGAAGTCGCGCTCAACAACTCCCTGCTCTACGAAAACCAGCTCGAAGAAAGCGAAAAACGCGCGCTCGAAACCGAAAAGATAAAAGAAATATTCGGTAAATACGTCTCGTCGCAGATAATGGACGAAATACTCAACTCGCCCGAATCGCTCGAACTCGGCGGAAGCAACCGCAGAATAACAATCCTGGCCTCCGACATAAGAGGCTTCACCAAACTTTCTGAAATGCTCAATCCCCAGGAAATGGTCGCGATGTTAAACGATTACTTTTCAGTAATGACCGAGATCGTCAACATGAACCACGGCACGGTCGATAAATTTATCGGCGACGCCATGATGGTGCTTTTCGGAGCACCGGTCGCCACCGAGAACGACGTCTTCAATTCCGTAAGGACGGCGCTTGAAATGCAGGACGCCATAAAGGTGTTCGAGGACAAATGGCGCGACATCCGCGGCGAGAACTGGTCCTTCAATATAGGCATCGGCATCAGCAACGGCGAAGTGGTCGTGGGCAACATCGGCTCGAATACGCGCATGGAATACACCGCCATCGGCGATAACGTCAACGTGGCCTTCAGACTCGAATCGATCGCCCCGGGCGGCTCGGTGCTCATAACCGAATCGGTGTTCTGCGAAATAAAAGACAAGATCACCGTCGAAAAGATGCAGCCAGTCACCGTCAAGGGCCGCGAGCAGCCCGTCCAGGTCTATAAGCTCCTCGGTCTCAGAACATAGCGCGCGGGCTTGCCGTGGCCGCGCAACGGCATTCAGGGCAGTATGAAGTAAAAATATAAAGAAAAATTTAGCGAGGTACATTATGAGTTCAAAACCCGGAATTTCGGCCAGAGATAAATCCATGCAGGCTTCCCCCATCCGCAAGCTCGTCCCTCTCGCCAACGCGGCGAAAGAAAAAGGCGTTACGGTATATCATCTCAACATCGGCCAGCCCGATATTGAAACCCCGCACGAGATACTCGACGCGTTCAAAAAGATCGACGTTAAAACCATCGCCTATTCTCCATCACAGGGCGAATCGAAGTATCTGAACTCTTTAGTGAAATATTACGACAGGGTGGGCATAAAAGGGCTTAAAACCTCCGACATGGTCGTCACCATGGGCGGCTCCGAAGCGATACTCTTCGCCATGATGGCCATTTGCGATCCCGGCGACGAAATAATAGTTTTCGAGCCCTTCTACACCAACTACAACGGCTTCGCCGTCATGGCGAACGTGAACCTGGTGCCTATCCTGACGCACGCCGACGACGGCTTCCACCTTCCTTCCGCTGAAAAGATCGAGGAAAAAATTACGTCGAAGACTCGGGGCGTCCTCATTTGCAACCCGAACAATCCCACCGGCACGGTTTATAATGAAAAAGAACTCGATATGCTCGCCGATATATGCAAAAAACATAATTTATACTTGCTGAGCGACGAAGTTTACCGCGAGTTCGTTTACGACGGCAAAAAACATATCTCGGCGCTTTCGCTCGAGTCCGTCTCCGACCGCGTCATAATGATGGACTCCATCTCCAAGCGCTACAGCGCCTGCGGCGTCCGCATGGGCTGCGTGGTTTCACGTAACGCCGAACTGATGAACCTCATCGTCAGATTCGCGCAGGCGCGCCTTTCGTCGCCATACGCCGAACAGATGGTTTCCGCCGAAGCGGTCAACATATCGGACGCCGACATGAACAAGATGATCGACGAGTATAAAAAGCGCCGCGACATAGTTTACGAGGCGCTCGAAAGCAACCCCGACATAATCTGCAAAAAACCCAGGGGCGCGTTTTACGTGATAGTGAAACTTCCTATAAAAGACGCCGATAAGTTCTCGTCATGGCTTCTGACCGACTTCCGCCACGACAATAAAACCGTTATGGTGGCCCCCGCTTCGGGCTTTTATGCCACCAGCGGCCAGGGCAAAGACGAAATCAGGCTCGCCTACGTCATCAACCGCGACCATTTGAAAGACGCCATGAGCATACTTGCTATGGCGATAAAAGAATACCAGAAGATCGAAAAAAAATAACGGTTTCAGATTAATATGATAAAAATTACGCCCGGCTTGTCACGCGCTCATAAACTTCGCCGAACTGGTTTCGGCGCGGCCATAATTTTACTTATACTGTTTTTAGCGTCCGCGGGAACGGCGTTTTCCGCCACCGCGGACATTTTTGAACAGACCGCGCCAGACGGTTTTAACGGTTATGACGATAACGGCGGCAGCAGGCGCGTGATCAAATTCAGCCGCGTCGTCGGAATGGTCTACGACATCAGATCGTCCCGCGGACTCAAAAACTGCGATATCAGGGTCGGAAAGATAAAGACCAGGACTGACACGAACGGCTATTTCGAGATCCCCTCGATGCTTTACGACGAATATATCATAACCGCCGTTCTTCCGCCTTACGAGCGCCACATCGACGTGGTAAAACTGAACTCGCCGCTGAAGGCTGTTAAAATATATCTGGAAATGCCGGAAGTTAAAATAAGCGAGACGAAAAAGGCGAACCTCGAATACGACAGGCTTCTGGCGCGAATAATGAAAGGCAGCGTCAACGAGATAAGCATAAACGGCGCCGGCGGCGGACAAAGCAAAAAAACTTCCTACTCGTCCAAATACGGCCGCAAGCAGATGATCGAAGAGGACGCGGGCGGCAGAAAATATTCAAAAAAATCGAGCGGCGAGGTTTCAAAGGTGCCGCATATCTCCACCGATAAAGGGTTCGGCCTTCTGATCTGTTCGGTCTTCGAATCGAGCGGCGCCGAAATCGAAGGCAACGCGCACATTCTGATCGCAACGCAGGCCATAGAAACACTTAAATCTCGTCCCGTCGAAATACACAACGTGCCCGTCGGCAGCTATAAGATCACCGTTAAATGCGAAGGCTACGCCGATAAAGTATACGATAAGGTGGCCGTGAAACCGGGCAAAAACGAAAGAAGTTTTTTCATAGACAAGGCTAAAAAATAAAATTCCTTCTTCTTTTTTTTCTTTTTATTTTGGTTTCTTTATTTCTTTTTATTTTTTATTTTATAATACTATTACACCATCAGCCGTTTAAACGCTTCTTCCGCTGCGTTAATGAAAGCGTCGCGTGCGCTCTTCAGTTCGGGCAGAAGGTTTTCGAGTGCCCTGTAGTCGCTTTCGGCGATCTTTTCCTCGATCAGCCTCGATATTTTCTGCAGCGAAAAAGCGAAAATATTTCCGGCGGCGCCTTTTAAATTATGCACCGCGAATTTAAGGTCTTCGTGTTTTTTTTCTTTGATAAGCCTTTCTATCTTATCAACCGTCATCGAGAAGGTCTCGCCGAATGTATCGATAACTTCCTTGAATATGGCCTTATCGCCTCCCACCGCGGCGAGGAATCCCATATAATCGAAAGCTGATTCCGTGTCTATGCGGATCGAGTTCGGGTCTCCAGGGGCGGCTTCGAGGGCGGCAGACGAGGCCGTGGCGTAGGACTTTTCGGGTGCCGCGTACTTCGCGAGCATATCGGTTATGACTGACGGTTGAAAAGGCTTGGACATATAATCGTTCATTCCAGCCTGAAGGCACTTTTCACGGTCGCCTTTAAGGGCGTTGGCTGTTATGGCCACTATCGGAACCGATCTATTCCCGCCCGAGGAAGACCTTATTTTTTTAGAGGCGGCGTAACCGTCGAGTACGGGCATCTGAATGTCCATAAATATCAGGTCGATATGTTTATTTTCGGATATGTCGACTGCTTCCTGGCCGTTTCGGGCGACGACGATCTCGCCGACCGAATTTCTGGCAACCATTTCTTTTATAATTTTCAGGTTGATGTCGTTATCTTCGACAAGCAGGACGGTAGTTGCGGCGTACGGTCCAAGGACGGTTTTTCCGGCGTCCGCTGCGGCAGGCGGGCTTCCCGCGCGGACTGATCCGGCAGCGCCTTCACGGGCGATCCGGTCGAGGCCGCACAGCACTTTGAGCAGTTCGGCTTTTCTGACGGGCTTATTTATGAACGCCCCGACCGAAAGACGCTGAAACCGCGCGATCACCGGCATCATGTCACAAGCCGCGCTCATGACGATTATCTTAACGCCGCTGAGTTTTTCGATCTGCCTCATCTTTTCGACCAGCGCCATGCCGTCCAGGAAGGGCATTTTATAGTCGATTATGGCCGCTTCGAAAGGAGCGTCGGTCTTCGACGCCGCCGATAGTTTTTCCAGGGCGTCCAGGGCATTACTGGCGCATACTATATCCGCGCCGGAAACTGAGGCCGCCATGTTATTTAAAATTCTGGCATTTTCAGCGTTGTCGTCGACTATAAGCATTTTCTTTATGTGAGCCAGGCACGGTTCGACGCGGTCTGCCTCCGCCGGCTCTTCCGAGAAGGAAGCCGGCAGGCTGAGCGTAAAAACGCTGCCTTCGCCCGGCGAGCTTTTAACCGTGAGATCGCCGTCCATGGCGTGGGCCAGGTGTTTGGATATGGCCAGCCCCAGGCCGCTTCCGCCGTACTGCCTCACGATGGAGCTATCGGCCTGTTTAAAACCCTCGAAAATATAATTGAGTTTTTCAGCGGGTATTCCAATGCCGGTGTCGCTTACGCTGACGTTTAAAATTTCGTCCGGGCCTTTTCCGGAAGGATTTTTCGACCTGGATACGTTGATCTTTATTTCACCTTTGGAAGTGAATTTTATGGCGTTGCTCACCAGGTTTATTATTATCTGCCTGATACGGTAGGGATCGCCGTTTATGAACTCGCCCAGGCCTTCGGCGTACTCGCACATGAGTTCGACGTTTTTCTGAAAAGCCTTGGCAGCTATAACGTTAACCGCGCAGTCGACGGTTTCATGAAGGTTCATCCGGATATTTTCGGTGGTCAGATTGCCCGACTCGATCTTTGAATAGTCGAGGATGTCGTTTATAACGTTCAAAAGGGCCTCGGCCGAAGACTTTATGTCGTTGAAATATTCCTTCTCACTGCCGCTGAGATCGCCCGTCAGCGCGAGTTCGCTCATACCGAGAATGCCGTTCATCGGCGTCCTTATTTCATGGCTCATCGTCGCCAGGAACTCGCTTTTCGCCCGGTTCGCGAGTTCGGCCACCGTAAGGGCTTTCAGCAGATCGCGTTCGGTGCGCTTCCTTTCTTTTATCTCTTCCTGAAGGCGGCTGTTGGCCGATACGAACTCTTTAGTGCGCTCGAAGACCATTTCCTCGAGGCGTTCCTTGTGTTTTTTAAGTTCCGCTTCCGCGTTCATTCGCGTCAGTATCTCCTGGTGGAGTTCGTTATTGGCGGCCACCAGTTCGTGGGTGCGTTCCATTACCCTCGATTCGAGGCGTTCGTTCATCTTTTTGAGTATATTCTGGACGTTTTTCAGCTCGCTTATGTCGCGGAGGCTCGAAATGCTGTAGACGATATTTCCGTTCAGGTCGTAAATGTTGGAGGCGTTAAGCAGCGCTTTAATGACCGCGCCATCTTTTCTTACCGCTTCGAGTTCATAATCGCTGAGCGTACCGGTCCTGAGAAGTATTTTCAGCCCCGCGGAAAACCTTTCCCTGTCGGACGCGCTGAAAATTTCGTCGATCTTTTTTGTGACCACTTCGACCTCTTCATAGCCGAACGTGTTTAAAAATGCTTTATTGCACCTTATAATTTCGCCGTTTATGAAATCCGCCATGAAAAGCATGTCCGGCGAATTATCGTAAAGTTCCCGATATAATTTTTCGGATCTCTCCAGTTTTTTTTCGAGCTGATTGCGGCCTATGATGGTTTCGAGCGTGGTGTAAAGTATGGTTTCATTAACGGGTTTGATTATATAGCCGCAGGGAACGACCTTTCTGGCGCGCTTAAAATAGTCCGCCGAAGCGTGCGAAGTTAAAAATACGATAGGGATATTCTCGCGTTCTTTTATCATCATCGAGGCTTCGATGCCGTCCATTTCGCCGGAAAGGATTATATCCATGAGCACCAGGTCCGGTTTTTTCTCGGAGGCGATAAGTATCGCGTCCTCGCCGTTTTCGACCGGAGCGAGAACGTCGTATCCCATTTTTTTCAGCGATAAGCATAAAAAATCGCTCATCGGTTTGTCGTCTTCGACGACCATGATCTTAAATTTCTTCATAACCATCCGCCAGTAAAAATTTGTTTTTCTTAACGGCCGCGGATATTCGAGCTCGCGGCAGTGGGAAGCTAATCCGTCACTTTATCAGTTTTATGCGTTCATCGGCCGGGGGCTTTATACTGCCGGTCTTTTCGATGTAACCGGCGAACATATCCCTGATATTGCCGCCGAGTTCGTCACGGCCGCAGACCTCTTTGAACATTTCCGAGCCCATGAGGTTTCCCTGAGCTATATAAGAGGAGGTCGCTACTTTATAAGTGCGGCCGGCCTCAACGGGCATGCCTTTTACCTTGACATCAAAGGCTTTGCGTTTTTTCATATCGATAGTGAACGAGATGCCGCCGTATTGAAAAGACTCGTTCTTTCCAAAATTAGCGGCTATGAAATCCATCATCCCGAGCAGCGCATCGCCTTTCATTTCAAAGACGGTAACGGTGTTATCGAACGGAATTATTCTGTAGACCGTTTCTATGGTGATATCGCCCTTCGGCAGGCGGTCGCGCAGCATGGTCGAGTTGGAGAAAAAGACGTCGGAGCCGGCGGCCGAGTTGACGGCGTCGCAGACCAGCCGGCCGAGAGGATGGTCGGTCGCGTTAAACATATCAGCTACGAAATTACTCATTTCGGCTTCACAAACGCCTATTTTGCGCGATATCTCCTTCTTCATGGCGTTTTCGTAACGACTGAGGCTGGCGTGAAGCGCCGACCTTTTATTTATCCTGATCCCGCCGTCGATCAGCTTCAGCCCGCCGTCATATCTGACGGGCCTGTTTGCGCCGTCGAGATAAATATCGAGGCGGCCGGCGTAAACGCCGTTCTCGAAAGCCTGCGTTATGGCTGTGCTGCCGGTACGACCGGCAGTTTTTTTAACGACGAGCGGCTTATCGAGTTTGGTGTGCGTATGCGAGCCTATGATCACATCGACGCGCGGAAGCGCCTCCGCGAGACGCAGGTCGGCCTCGTGCCCGGAATGCGACAATAAGACTATCAAATCGACGCTTTTATCGAGCGTGGCGCAAAGCTTTTCGAGCAGCCTGACTTCGTCGGCGTAAAGAACGCCTTTTTTTAACTGGTTCGAGACGGCCGCCCACGAATCTTTTCCCATGATACCGATCACGGCCGTTTTGACGCCGCCGATCTCGACGATCTTGAAAGGCGCGAAAAGAGGCTTTAAGGTGTCCGAATCGAAAAGATTCGCGCAGACCAATCTAAGGCCGGATCTTTCGGCCTGAAGTTTCAGGTTGTCCAGACCGTTGTCAAATTCATGGTTTCCGACCGCCGCAAGATCGTATCCGGCCAGGGCGAATGAGTTGAATTCCGCCTCGCCCTTGAAGAAATTGTAAAAAGGCGTCCCCTGGCAAAGGTCTCCGGCGTCAACGATCAAAACGCCCGGCTCCCGTTTTTTTACGCTTCGAAAATATTCGGCGCGGCGCTCTATACCGCCGACGGATTTTCCGACGTCCGGCCTTTCGAAAGGAAGAAGCCGCGAGTGCGTGTCGTTGGTGTAAAGAATGGTTATCTTCTTAAGTTCCTGCGCGCGGCACGGCGCCGCGATGCAGGTAACAACGAATAACGCCGCCATGACGGCCGCGAGTAAAGATATCTTTGTGAAATATTTTTTTCCGTTCTTCATGCAGGGCATAAAAATTCCCCTTTTTCATTATTTTTCAGCTGGTGCGAAAGCGCTTTTTCCCAGCGCAAGGCCGCGCTATTTTCCGAGCCTGGTGAGCTCCATTGCAAGTTTCGCACCAAGGTCGGCGTTGCTTTTTATAAGCGCGATGTTGGCCTTCAGCGTCTTGCCCGCGCTTATCTTATGGAGTTTTTCAAGAATGTAAGGCGTATATTTCGGCCCTTCTATATCCTTTTCGTCCGCCTGGCTGATAATCTCATCTACCAGCATGCTAATTTTATTGGAATTGATCTCGTCCTTCGCGGGTATGGGATTGGCTATCAGAAGCCCTGATTTAGCGAATTTAAAGTTTATGTCCACTATCTTAGCGAGTTTTTCGATGGAATCGACGCGCGAGAATATCTTGTGGCCTGACCTGCGGCTGTAAAACGAAGGCATCTCTCCAAATTTATAACCTATGACCGGCACTCCGCAGGTTTCGAGGTACTCCAGCGTCAGCTTGATGTCGAGTATCGACTTAACGCCCGATGATATCACCGCCACTTTGGACTTTTCGAATTCCTTGAGGTCGGCGGAAATATCGAAGGACTCCGAACCGCCGCGGTGCACTCCGCCGATCCCGCCGGTGACGAAAACTTTTATGCCGCAGGCGTCGCAAGCCATCATGGTAGCGGCTACCGTCGTGACGCCGTTTTTGCCCGAGCCGAGAACGTTCGAAAAATTATGGCGCGACACTTTTTCAATGCGGGACTTATTTTCAGGATCGGCTATGAATTTAAGCAGTTTTTTATCCGCGCCCACCATTATCTTTCCGTCGATAACGCTAATGGTGGCCGGCGTCACATTATTTTTGCGGGCGATGGCCTCGACCTCCCCGGCCGTTTTTAAATTTTGAGGATAGGGAAGGCCGTAGGTCACTATGGTGGACTCGAAAGCGACAACGGGCCGGCCGCCGGCGAGCGCTTCCTTCACTTCTTTTGTCATAACGATATGATTTTTCATGCTTTACCGCCTTTGCATATTAATAATTTTCAGGCTGTTTCGGATAGTCTTTATTGGCTTTATATATAAAAACAAGAACCTTCGCCACCGCTTCGTATAATTCTTCGGGGATTATCGCGTCGGGCTCGAACTGCAGCAGAACCTCGCACAGATCGCCGTCTCTGTAGAACGGAACGTTGTTCTCGCGGGCGATCCTGATTATCTGCTCGGCTATGAAGCCCTCGCCGCCCGCTCCGATTTTCGGGGCCGGCTGATCGTTCTGGTTATAGAGTATGGCCACCGCTTTGGGCTTCGGCGCTTTTTTGCCGCCATTTTTTCCGTTCATATCTCCCGCCTTTTAAACGCTTATATCCAGGGCCGACATGATGTCGCCGCCGCCGGAATACTTAAGAACGGGCGGCAGAAAATCTATCTTTTTTCCCACTACTACGGTGAAGTAATAAGGCGAGTTTATCGCCGAATCTATCATCTGTTTACTTTCAAAATATTTACTCTCGATATATCGCTTGATCTCGGCATTTTTGACGAATATATAAATCCCGGCCGCCGATTCCTTCTTTTTGATGTTCACCCTTATGCTGTCGAGACGTGACAGCGTGAGATACATATCCACGGCCACGACGCGGCCGTCCTCTTTTTCGAGCGCGCACAGAGCCTCATGCTCTTCGTCGTCGTAGTTGAAAGGAAACTTGAACAGCTCCCCGCCCGATATCGCGGAATAAAGTTCGGTCATGGCACGGCTTTCAAGCATATTTATAATATTTTCACGCACCGCGGCAAGCTCGCCGGGGTTTTTGACGATCCCGCCGCCTGAAAATTTTTCGAGCTCTGCAATGAGCGTCAACGCTTCTTTTACGAAGGCGGCGCTTTTTTTCATGGCGCCTCCGGCTCTTTCCGCGCCTTCGGGCCGCGCGGCCGCCAGAGCCTCCAGAAGCCTGACCGCGCCGTTTTCGAACGAACGGAAGGCCGTGACGGCCCCGAGAACTCTTTTCGCCGAATAGGCCGCCCTTTTTCCGCCGTTTTCCAGGTCGGGAATTATCCCGGCGAGCGCAACCGCGAGCGACGAACGCGCCGACGAAAAAACCCTGTTGAAATCGAGCGACTGCCCCCGAAGCGTTTCGATCAGCGCGGAAGCGAGCTTCAGAGACTCCTGATTTACAGGTATATTCGATTTAGTTAATAAAGTAGCCGCATCGGCGAGAGTCTGGACGCCGGTCTTCGCCGCAGGAAGGGGTGTCGCGGATTCCGCCCCTGCGGGCGCTCTCCCGCCTTCGGGCTGCGCCGGCGCCTCGCCGGCCGTCCTCTGCGCTTCCGCGCCGGCCGCGGAATTAAGTACCCTGTTAAGCGCGGCCGCCGCGCCGTCGATCGAACGCGCGTCCAGCCTGAGCCCGAACTTGAGGTGCGATTCGAGGACCGCTGCGGCCTGCGGATTTTTCGGGTCTGCGCCTACGCTTTTTAAAATGTCGGCGGCGCTGCGCTCGCGAGCCGTGATCTGAGTTCCGGCGGGTGAATCGGCGAGTTTGAAAATGAACTTTCCGTCCGCGCCGCGCCCGACGAGTTTAAGAAGTATCTGCTCGCCCGTCTTGACAGCCAGGTCCGAAAGCGCCAGCAGGTAGCGATTGTCAATGGAAACCAGCGCCGCTCCTTCTGAAAAGCCTTTCACGCGCGCGCTGTAAACCTGCCCCTCGCGCGGCGAGAATTCCCTGGGAGGGGAATCCGTGGCGGTGCCTACGGGCAGCGTATTACCTATGGGACTCACGTTTTTAATAATATCCGTCACCGGCATAATCCCGTCCTCTTATTGCCGCCCGTAAATACCGCGTGACGAACGCGGAACCGGGCCGCGAATCAGCCTATATCGATCTTGAAAGTTTTTCGGTGTATTCCGCAATATCCGTGGCGGCGTATGCTGTCGATATGAGAGGCCGTGCCGTAGCCTTTGTGCTTTAAAAATCCGTACTGCGGGTATTTTTTATCGTATTCGCACATGATCCTGTCGCGAGTGACCTTCGCAATGATTGAGGCGGCCGCTATGGAAGCCGATTTCGCGTCTCCCTTTATCACTTTCTTCTGCAGCGCCTTTATTTGCGGGATTATCATCGCGTCATTGAGGATAAAATCGGGCCGCCCCTCGAGCGCGGAATAGGCAAGATAGACGGCCTTATAGGTCGCCTGCAGGATGTTGATCTCGTCTATTTCGTTATTATCGACTATGCCCACGGCCCATTGGACGCCGGGGTCGGTCGTGAGCGCGCCGTAAACCGACTCGCGGACCTTTTCGCTGACCGATTTCGAGTCGTAAAGACCGGCGATGTGGTAATCCGCCGGAAGCATGGCGATCGCGGCCACCACGGGCCCGGCCAGCGGCCCCCTTCCGGCCTCGTCGACGCCCGCGATGCTGCGGTAGCCGGCCGATCTCAGGCGCGATTCGAAATAGTGCATTATATTGTCGGCGTTCGCGAGGCGTTCTTTTTTTCCGTACGCGTCAAAAACGCTTTCGTCGAAGCGCGGCTCGGCCTTTGCCGCCGCCGGCTCGAACAGGTAGAGATTTTCGTGCATTCGCCTCACTCCGTTTTTTTGCCGGCGTCTTTTGCCGTTTCGCCTGATTTCGAGGCGTCCTGAGCGTTACCGGATGTTTTTTCCTTTATGATGGTTTCGGCGTCCTTTTTTTCTTCCTTCGCCGCTGCGCTCGCTGCGGCGTTATCGCGCGCCGCCACAGGGTCCATGAATTCTATGCCTATTATTTTCTTGTTGTTTTCCGCGGGATCGTCGCCATATTTTTTCATCATTTCAGACGTTTCAGTTTTTCCGGTGCCGAAAAAACTGCTTTTGCCGCGAACGACTCCCTTGTCTCTTTCGAGTTTATGCGCGGCATGGCCTTTGGCGTTGACCCCGTAGTACTTATAGATGAGATCATACGGCGCTCCCTGAGCGTCTTTGCCTTTGGAGATCATTTCGGCGACATCGCGCGCGTCGTCGGCTATTTTATTGGAGACGCCGCGCTTCACGCCGGCTTCGTCCATGACCCTTACGAACTGGTCGTAGATCCTCTTCTGCTCGTCCGGCATAACTTTGAGCCTGACTATCGTTTCGGCGAGCGACTCCGCGAGTCCCGCCGATTCCATGGCGCTGATGTCGCAGTCTTCGAGGCAAGACACCAGGTCGGAAACGAAGGTCTTCAGCTGTCCGTCGTTTTCATTATACGCCGAGGAATATGAAACGAACATGTTCTTGAGTTTTTTGATGGCGAACCTGAGATTTTCGATATTCCTGAAATTTTCGGGCAGGCTGACCTCTTTTATATCCGATTTCGAAGCGGCGCCGCTTTTCTGGCAGAATCCCGCGCCGGCGCTGAAATGAATCGCGGCGGCGCAAAGCGCCGCTATCGCCGCGATGGTCAATAAACCCGATATTTTTCCGTTTGAACTCATTGGCTACCTCGCTTTTAAAAATTCGACACGATGAAGATCAATCGCCGTCTTCGTCCTTCTGATTCAAAACGCCGGTCTCATAGCGCTTTATGTCGCGCTTCGATATCGACACCCAGAAATTGTCGCCCATTATATTCCTTATGCGGTTGTCATATTTTATCTTGAACTTGCGCGGCATCAGGACCTTTCCGTCCTCACCCTCCTGGCGGTTGAGATTGGTGACGGTGTAGTTGCCGAATACGGTGACCTCTTCGCCGCCAAATATTGAGTCTTTAGAATATACAGAAGCCTGAATATTTACTTTCGCCTTCGGCGACACTATTATTTTTCCGTTCTGCGAAACGAGCGTCAGAAGGGTTTTATCGTCCAAAAGCGTGACGTCGCCCAGTACGTGTATGTTGTCGGTGACTATCAGCGTTCCTCGGCCCTCGAGAATACCGGCTATCTTCAGATCGCCCTTTATAAGAGTTATGCCGTCTAGCTTGTATGGATTTTTCTTTTCGCCGAAGATCGAATGGCCGTGAGGTATGACCTCGGTGGCGTACATTTCGGCGTTCTGCAAAAGCTGCTTCAGATTTTCGGGGTCCGTTTCGTTCGGATACTGCTTCAGGTAATTCGGAAAGGTGCTCCAGCGCGTATATTGTTCGACCTTCGGCGTCGGCTTCTGGTTCTGAATGACGTACGGCACCAGCTCGTAATAATGTTTTTTGATGTCGCCTTCGAACTTGGTCGCCCACGACATGAATCGGTCGTGGAGGCGGTTGTTGCAGAAAGGATAACCGACCTCGGGCCGTTCGTAATAATTGTTCGAAACGAAATAATTTATGATGTCGTCCACGTCGAAGAAGGGAAGGTATATGTGGACCACTCCGTTGGTGCGAACGCGGCCGGCCACCTTGTAGGCCTTAAAAATATCTTCCATTTTCTTTTCCTGCGGCTTGGTAAACTTTGTCTTGGTGACAAAATCGCGGACGATGTCTATCATCTCTTTCATGGTGCCCTTGAGGTAAGGCAGCAGCCTCTGGAAGTCGTCGATGAAGCCCTGGGCGATGACGATAAGGCTCGAAAGGCCGTGTTCGAGGATAAATTCGCCTTCCTTGATATACTCGGTCTTATCGCCCGATATGAAAAGCGTGTATTCGGGGGCTATCGGGGTCAGGTCCATGACCTTTATGTCGCGTATGACCACGAGCGTTCTGGAAATGTCCTTCAATTCGCCGCCGGAATTGAGCATGCGAACGGTGCCCGTAGCGGTTATCTTGAGCTTGCCCTGCCAGCCACCAAGTTTTTTTGGATTGGCGAACGATGCGGTGTCTTTTTTATACTGCTCGAGTTTCGGCGGCACTTCCTTTTCGCGCAGCAACGAGCCGAAAGGTGTTTCCCTCAAATTAAAAAACTCTATCTTGACGAAATATTTGGAGTCTTTGGCGAATTCCGCGTCGGCGAAACTGAGCTGGAAATCCTGCGCGCTGTGGTAATCGAGTATTTTGAGGAGGTTTTCATTGACGTCTTTTTTTTCGTTGACCAGAGGCGTGCGGAAAATGTTTTTCAGCTCGTAAACGGCGCGCTCGACGCCCGCCTCGGCGAGGTAGTATGCCGCCTGGGATTTGCCCTGATGATATGTCTGAGAATATTCGGAAAGGAATGAGAATAAAAAGGAAAAGCCCAGAATGAAAATGACGGAAATAGTTCCCATGACCAGGACGTAACTCGAGGCCGAAACGCTTTCCGATATATTTTCGCGCCGCCGTGAAGGGGGCTGTATCATAATAATCCTCAAGAAAATTCACCCTGTCCGATTTGGAGGCCGCCGGAAAATACCGTTAAAAAAGTGCGGCGACCCGTCCAGCTTGATATATTATATATTATTAATATCTACGAAGCCTCATTTTATCAAATTTTGTCGATTAAGTCAATAAATCATTACAAACATATTGATAGATCGGCGGATTTATGTTAAAATCATCGGACTATGAGTATGAATGAAAATCCGGCGCCCCCCCCCCTGAGCATTACCGGCGTCACTAAAACCTACGCCGAAGGAAGCGTTTCTGAATTTGCGGCGCTGCGCGGCGTCTCATATGATATCGGCTCCTGCGGCATATACGGTCTTATCGGCCCCAACGGCGCCGGAAAGACCACTTTGTTGCGTATAATTTCCAGCGTCATAAAACCCGACTCGGGCGACGTGTTAATATTCGGGGAAAGCATCAGGTCGAATCCGGCGGCGTCCAAGGCGAAGATCGGGTTTTTATCGGCGACCACGGGCCTTTATTCGAGACTTTCGCCCCGCGAGACGCTCGTTTACTTCGGGCGGCTTTTCGGCCTTGAAAACGAAAAGATCTCAAAACGCGTCACCGAGCTCTGCGAACTTTTCGAGATGGGCGATTTCATAGACAAAAAGAACGAAACACTTTCGTTCGGCCAGCGTCAGCGCGTAAATATAGCGCGATGTCTTATACATGAACCCGAAATATTCGTTTTCGACGAAATAACCGAAGGCCTCGACGTAATGACCTCAAGGACCGTCATCAAATTCATCAAATACCTCGCCGAAATCAAAAAATGCGTCATATTTTCGACGCACGACATGAATCTTGCGGAAAGACTCTGCGAAAATATAATAATAATGCATAAAGGCCTCATAATAGAGGCCGGCCGGGTCGACGAACTCAAACGCAGGCACTCGATGCCCGCAAGCTCGCTCGAAGAGATGTTCATCAGCCTTATCGGGGCGCGCGATTCATACGCGCCTGAAGAGGAACGGCAATGAAAATGAACTTCAATTTCAATAAGATATCCGTTATATTCTCGCACGAACTCAAGTATTTGCTGCGCGACAAAACGACGCTTTTTATGATGGTGCTGCTGCCGATCATAATATATCCTCTGATCAGCTTCGTATCTGCCTATATGTTCATGAAGTCTTCCGACAGCGTAAAGCGCTCGGTGACGAAAGTGGCCGTCAGCCGCGATGAAAAGCCTTTTATAGACGCACTGAAAAGCGATTTCGGCCGCGCCGGTATCAGGTACGACATCAGAGTGGAGCGGCTTTCCACCGAAGAAGTCCAGAGCGCCATCGTCAAAAAGGACCTTTCGGCCTATATAGAGATCGCCGATGGTTTCGGCGAAAAAACCACCGGCGGAAAGAGTTCGGAGATCATAATCAAATACGACCTTTCGAACGACAAATCGAATTTCGCGCGCGCCGAAATATTTAGCGCCGTGAGAAACTACCGTGAAGAATTAGTCGATAGTAATATAGAAAAATTGAATATACCCCCGGCGCTGATATATCCCTTCGACATAACCGGAGTAAACATAGCGAGCCCTTCGCGTATGGGCGATTCCTTTCTGGCGCGTATCCTGCCGATGATCATAATCATGTTCGCGACCCTCGGGGCGTTCTACCCGGCGATAGACGTGACCGCCATGGAAAAGGAGCGCGGCACGCTCGAAACCCTCCTGCTGGCACCCCTGGGAGCGTTGGACATTATGTTCGGAAAGTTCCTGGCGGTGTTCTGCCTGACGATGTTTTCCATCCTGATAAACCTCGCCAGTATTTCGCTGACCGCGACGCACGGGTTTTTCGTTATACAGAAAATCGCGTCGGCCTCGCGGCTGGCCAATATGGTCAATTTTTCGATATCGCCGTCCGCGGTGATCGCCATCTTCGTTTTCATGGTTCCAGCCGCATGCATTATGTCGGCGCTTATGATGCAGATAGCCATCTTCGCGCGCAATTTCAAGGAAGCGCAGAACTACATGACCCCGGTACTGCTGATATTCATGCTGCCGCCTATGGTTTCGCTGCTGCCCGGATATTCGCTGAACGCTTCGAACGCCTTCATTCCGATAGTCAATCTGACGCTGCTGATGAAAGGCATGCTGACGGGCAATTATCAGCTGTCGCACGCGCTTATCGCATTCTGCGTCAATCTGGCGCTTTCGGTGATAACGCTTATCGCCGCTGCGAAGACCTTCTCCTCGGAGCACGTTCTTTTCAGGCCTTCCGAAGACATGGACGTGCTCTTCTTCTGGAAATACAAGAGCCTTAAGATCAACCAGGAAATGAACCTGCTCAAACTCTTCTTCATTCTCCAGCTGGTGCTGCTTTATTACGCCGGCTCCTTCGCGCAGACGTTTTTCGAGATCAAGACTGGACTGCTGATCACCGAGATCCTGCTGATATTCCTGCCTTCGTTCATATTCGTAAAACTCATACACGGCGATTTCCTTAAAACCATCGGGTTCAGGACCATCGGGTTCGGCACCCTTGCTTTCGCATTTTTCGCCGCGCTGTGCGGCTTCGGCTTCACGACGGTGGTCACCATATTCCAGTCACTTTTCTCCAGCCCGCCCGACGAGCTTCTCAAGCAGCTCCAGAAAGCCATAACGGCCCGCACGCCGGGCGCCTTCTTTTCTATCGCCGTCATAACGGCTCTTCTGCCGGCATTCTGCGAAGAAGTGATGTTTCGTGGCATGATATTGACCACTCTGGTAAAAAGGTACAGCGCGTTCAGTTCCGCGCTTATCTGCGGAGTCCTTTTCGGAGTATTCCACTTCTCTGTCTACCGGTTCCTGCCTACGGCGATAATCGGCTTCTACCTGAGCCTGCTGAAGATCAGCACCGGCTCGATAATTCCGCCGATGATAGCGCATTTCTTGAATAACTTCATAATAGTCGCCGCGGCCAACGGCGAATGGTATCTGTCAAAAGGAATAAGGCCTCCGATGCAGCTTATATTGCTCGCCGAAGGCCTTATATTATTGGGTTTTATTATCTTTCCGATGGTCGTTAATTCGATGCTGAAAAGATCATGCGGGCCCGAAGGCCCCCGGTAATGATCATCATTCGAAGATTTTCGCCTTTTCGTTCACGTAAACCGTCGAGTTCTTAAGCCATATCTTTATGCGCTCGGCGTTAACGAATTTCACGTCCTCTAAATTCTGCTTTATGATAGCCGGAAACGTCGTTATTTCGATGCGGTCGTTGAAATAACTTACGCTGACGCATATTTTTTCGATGCCGCTGGTCTCCTCGAAAACCTTTACAGCGGAGATCATTATGGTGGCGATCTCCTGGAAGACCTCGGCCAGATTTTTGCTGGCCGTTTTATACTTTATGTTCACCAGGTCGGGCTTTAACGTCGAAATATCGCACTGCAGCTTGATATTTGGCACGAGTTTTTCCGCGACGCTCACCAGCAGTTTGGCCTTTTCCCTGGGATCGTTGAACTCGTTCTTTCCGGTTTCCAGAGGAAGCCTTATCAGCGCGCCGTTTTCAAGATATGAAATCGAGTTTCTCTGCGGAGCCCATACCAGGTGGGATTTCTGCGTGGCGGTATTGGTGATCTGCTTCAGTCCGCTCTTGTCTATATTGATCACGTAAATGTTGTCCGCGCCGCTTTTATTCGAGATGAACGCGATCTTGTCGGATGCCGGCGAAAATACCGGGAAATCGTTGAAGGCGCCGTCGTCGACGACGGCTTTGGTCTCGCCGCGCGTCTTAAGATTATAAAACATTATGTCTGATTTTTTCCCGTCGTAGGAAACGAAGGCCAGGTAGTATCCGTTCGGCGAAATGCAGGGGTTTTTAAGCGGGCCCGGAAGTATTTTTTCGGGCGCCTTATTCTCGGGTTCCACTTCCGTATTTGCGTATATTTCGGCGCGCGCCACGCGGAGCCTGTCGAGCACGGACTCTTTGATATCGCCCTTCTGCGCTATGAACATATGCACCGAGCCGTAAAAATCGGATGATGAGATTTTATCGATGTTGATAGTCTGGGCGAAAACGATGTTCGAAACGTTTACCACCGAAAAATCGTTGAGATAATAAAAGAAAAACGCGCACGAACCCGCGATCAGGACCGCGCTGGTAAAGGTCGTGAAAAGCTTCCTGAACGAGAACTCGAAAAGGTCGCTTAAAAACTCGAAAGCGAGAGTTATCAGGCAAACGGGAAGGAAAATATTGGCCGCGAAATAAAACGGCTTCAGATAAATGAACGGTATCTTCTGTCCCACGCCTCCGTTTTCGAGGAATATTTCCTTTACGCCGGCGCTGGTCATTAAATTCTCTCCTATTGAAGCCATTGAATAGGCGCCCAGCATGAAAAGAAATATTCTGAAGCCGCGGCCGAGGTGATCGTCGGCCAGAAAAATTATAGTGGCGGAAACGATGGTGAGCAGTATGCTTATTTTGATTATAAATTCGTTGAGATTGAAAGTTTCCGGCATCGGAGACAGATTAAGCTGTTTGAGCCGTTCGGCGAGCTGGAAATCCACGCCCAGCCCGGAGGCGAAGCAAAGGTAGAAAACGGTTCCTATGAGGGAAATCAGGGCGATGCGTATCTTGGTTCCGGAGCTGACGTAGGTAACCGGGCACAAAAGGAAGAAAAGATATGCCGCGGTCATGCCCATGGCTATTTTTCCGGCGTCGGTGTTGGCCGTTATCTGCGGATAAGCCACGAACAGGAAAACCGCGAAAACCGCAATCGACACGAGCGTGAGAAAATATTTGGCGAGCCTCGATTCGGGGCTCGCGTAAACCACTATCATCTGGGGTTTAGGCTTAGAGGAGGCCTTCGACTTCATCGCGGCGTTCTTTGCCTCACGCGATGTCGGGGCGTCGGGCGGAGGCTCCGGAGACTCATTGCCGCCGGAAGATTCGACGGTTTCGACGCTCGAAGCGATCGCCGAAGACGAATTATCAAGATTCTCTCTGGCGTATGATTTTACGTTTTTGGCCGCCGGCGCGGAGTGTCTGCCTCCATGACTTTTCGAAGCGGCGTCGGGCTCTTCGTCGGAGACCAGTTCTTCGGATATGGAAGACGCGAAATCGAGCGGATTGCTCGTCATTAATTCGCTCAGCGCCTTTTTAACGCGCGTATGAGCGTGCTCGACGTGAAGGCGTACGTCGGAACGCGGATAATTGATATTCTGGTCCAGAATTTCGAATAGCTGCTTTATTTCGGAAACTGAATAAACCGACCAGTCTTTAATATTGTCGATCGCGCGAAGCCCGTCGATCTTTATTTTAGCCGACGGATCGTTGATCAGCCCTATTAATTTCTGAAGATCTATAACGGGTTGCTGCTCCATAATTCTTAACTCCTAAACTAATTATATAATCAATACCATACTATAAAACGGGCGTAACCGCCCATATTAATTATCGGCAATAAGAACGCGGAGCTTATATATTTTCCATATTAAGTTGAAACCGGCCTCTGACCGGGCTAAAGCCGGATCAGTCGATCTTGAAGATGGCTTCTATTTCGACGGCGGCGCCGAGCGGAAGCGACGAAACTCCCAGGGCCGCACGCGCGTGAGCGCCGTTATCGCCCATAACGCTCTTGAAAAATTCGGAAGCCCCGTTAATGACCTTCGGATGGTCTTTGAAATCGGAAGTGGCCGAGCAGAATCCGGAGATCTTGACCAGACGGCCGACTCGGCCGAGGTCGCCGCCGAGGGCGCCGGAAAGGGCCGCGAGGATATTGACGGCGCAAAGCTGAGCGGCTTTCTGACCGTCCTCGATGCTGATGTCGTTTCCAAACGTTCCGCTATAAACCACTTTTCCGTCTTTAACGGGAAGCTGGCCCGATACGTAAGCCGCGCCGCCGGATATGACCACCGGTACGTAAGCCGCAAGGGGCGCCGCCGGTTTGGGAAGTTCTATATTCATTTCTTTCAATTTTTCGATTATATTCATTATGATTACCTCCGGTTTATTCGATGAATTTTCGATATATTTTTACAGTTTGTTGAATGATTCCAGCGCCCTGTAGTCGGTCTGATCTATCTGCAGCGGCGTTATGGAAATATACCCGTTTTCAACCGCTGTGAAATCGGTGTTATCGTCCACCTCGGTGATCTCGCGCTTGCCGGAAAGCCAGTAATAGGCGCCCGAAGACGGTGCGTCGATCTTTTTATACGAATCGTCATATCGGAAATTGTTTATGCGCGTTATTTTATGGCCCTTGATCTCGCCGGTCTTTTTCGACGGCACGTTGATATTGAGCAGGAAGCGGTTGCCGTGCTCAACGCAGCGGTCACGAAGGCTTTTGATATTGTCTATAATGAAAGCCGACGCGCTCGGATATTCGGGATCGGGCATGTAGGAAGCTATTGAAACCGCGATCGATGGAAAATTCATAAAAAGCCCTTCGTAGGCGGCCGCTACCGTGCCGGAATACCTTATATCGAGCCCGATGTTAGGACCGTGGTTTATTCCTGAAATTATAAGGTCCGGCGTGACCCCGAGCGAAGGCATTATAACCTTGACGCCGAGTTTTACGCAGTCGGCGGGAGTGCCGTTCACGTAATAATATTTTTTGACGGCGGTCGATTTTTTCGAGTTGTATTCTCTGAAACGCAGCGGGTTGTGAAGCGTTATAGCGGCGCTGGTGGCCGATTTTTCAGATTCAGGGGCGACCACGTAAACCTCATGGCCGCCGGAGAGCGCCTCGGCGAGGTCGTGCAGCCCGCTGGCGTGGATCCCGTCGTCGTTTGACACTAGTATCTTCAATTTATTGTTTTCCTTTCAGCATTTTGTATGCGGGCGGTTACTGGATCTTTACCTTTGAGTTGTCGAATTTTATTCCGTCGTTGACGATGATGATGTTGTTTTCGCGAAGAAGCCAGCCTATGGCCATTACAAAAAAATAATCCTCGATCGCGTGCTTTTCGATGATCGCCTTTTTGAGCTCTGAATATGCGGTTTCGCCTTCCTTGTCGAGATGTTTCCAGATATGGCCGGCGATGTCGCCGATTTCGGTTTTGATCACTTCATACCCCCGATATATTTATTTTTTTACCTGCATCTTTTTTTCGAGCTTCGCCCACGTGTCCACGAGCGTGACCGTCCTGTTGAATACGATTTTTTCGGGCGTCGAATCGGCGTCGGCGCAGAAATACCCCTGCCTTAAGAACTGGAAGCGGTCTTCAGGTTTCGCCGTTTTGAGGCCGGGTTCCACGTAGCACGGGTAGAGCGACGTGAACGAGCCGGCGTTCAGATTTTCTTTATAGTCGCCGGCGGAAGTTTCGTCGGGATTGGTTTTGGTGAACAGCTGATCGTAGAGGCGCACCTCGCAAGATATGGCGTGGGCCGCCGAAATCCAGTGAAGTGTACCCTGTACCTTGCGCCCGTCGTCCGACCATCCGCCCTTTGTGGCGGGATCGTATGTGCAGCGCAGTTCAACGATATCGCCTTTTTCATCTTTTATAACGCTTTCGCATTTGATATAATAGGCATGTTTCAGGCGTACCTCGCGGCCGGGGGCGAGCCTGAAGAATTTATTCGGCGGGTCTTCGCGAAAATCGTCGCTCTCGATATAAAGCACCTTCGAGAAAGGTATTTTTCTGGTGCCGGCGCTTTCGTCCTCGGGGTTGTTCTGCGCGTCGAGCTCTTCGACGGCGCCGTCGGGATAATTCGTTATAACCAGCTTCAGCGGCTTCATAACGCCCATGACCCTCAGCGCCCTTTTATTAAGATCTTCCCTCAGGCAGTATTCGAGCATGGCGAAATCGACCGTGCTGTTAGATTTTGCCACGCCTATCATTTCGCAGAAATTACGGATGGCCCCGGGAGTGTAGCCGCGCCTGCGAAGGCCCGATATCGTCGGCATGCGGGGATCGTCCCAGCCGCCGACGTATTTTTTGTCGACGAGCTCGAGCAGCTTTCGCTTGCTCATGACTGTATAGGTAAGGTTGAGGCGGGCGAACTCGATCTGGCGAGGATGGCATTCGGTTTTGAGCACGTCGAGAAACCAGTCGTATAAGGGCCTGTGGTCTTCGAATTCGAGCGTGCATATCGAGTGGGTTATTTTTTCGATGGCGTCGGAAACGCAGTGCGTGAAATCGTACATCGGATAGATGCACCATTTGTCGCCGGTTCGGTGGTGCGCGGTGTGCCTGATGCGATATATTATCGGGTCGCGCATATTTATGTTGGGCGAGTTCATATCGATCTTGGCGCGCAGGACGAGTTTTCCATCTTCGAACTCGCCTTTTTTCATGCGTTCGAAAAGATCGAGGCTTTCGGCGACGGGCCTGTTTCTGTGGGGGCTTTCTTTTCCGCCCTCGGTGAGCGTTCCGCGGTATTCGCGCATTTCGTCGCCGGAGAGTTCGCACACGTAGGCCTTATCCATTTTAATAAGCGCCACGGCGTATTCGTAAAGTTTGTCGTAGTAGTCGGAAGCGTAATAGAGGTTCTCCTTCCAGTCGAAGCCGAGCCATCTGACGTCGCGCTCGATGGATTCGATATATTCGATATCTTCCTTGCAGGGGTTGGTGTCGTCGAAGCGCAGGTGGCAGCGGCCGCCGTATTCCTTCGCCAGGCCGAAGTTCAGGCATATCGATTTGGCGTGGCCTATGTGCAGGTAGCCGTTGGGCTCCGGCGGAAAGCGCGTTACGATGGATGCGTGCTTGCCTGTTTTAAGATCTTCGGCGATGATATCTTTTATAAAATTGGATGGGTTGACCGCGGGTGCATTTTCAGCCGCGGGTTTCGCGGGCGAGGCGCCGGCCGTTCCGTTTGAGTTCGACATTAAATAATTTCCCCCTTAGAATTAAAAGGCTCGCCTGTAATATAAAATGAAGCGGCCTGACGGTAAAATTTTATACCTAATGATACCAGATTTTATTAATAAATTCAAGAGTTTTACCTGATTTTTCAATATTTTTTCTTTGTTTCCAATCGGTTTCATTTGAAATTTACGGCGAATTCTGATATAATAGCCTCGAGTTTTTGGTCCGGCGATGAATATACCGGAAAGATATATTAGTAAATCATAATACTTTAATTAATCGGAAAAGAGGAACCGCAATGCCAGCGATCAAAATCAGCGACACCTTATACAGCGTGGGCGTAAAGCATCCGGATCTGAAGGTATTCGACCTTCTGATGCCTCTGATGCACGGCACGACCTACAACTCTTTCCTTATAACGGGCGAGAAGAACGTCGTCATCGACACCGTCAAGCTCAAATTCTTCGGCGAGTTCATCGAAAATATAAAGCAGGTGATCGACCCTTCGAAGATCGATTATATCGTCATACAGCACAACGAGCTCGACCACGCGGGCTCGCTTTTGAAACTGCTGGAACTAGCGCCCGGAGCGAAGATCGTCATATCCAAAGCGGCCGAGAACTTTCTGAATAATTCGTTTAATTCGAAACTCGATTTCATAAAGGCCGACGATACGACCGAGATAAAGCTCGGACCGTCTCAGACGCTGAAATTCGTTTCAGCGCCCTTTCTGCACTGGCCTGACACGATGTTCACCTATTACGCCGAAGAAAAAGCGCTTTTCACCTGCGACGCTTTCGGCGCGCACTACTGTCAGAAAAAAGGACTTTACTCGGGCGATATGGACCGCGCCGAATTTGAAGATGATTATTTCAAACAGTTCAAGATATATTTCGAGATCATAATGCGCGTGTACAGCACGAAGGTTGTCTCGGCGTGCGAAAAGATCAAGAGCCTTCCGATAAACCTCCTGCTGCCCTCGCACGGCCCTCTGGTAAACGCGGATATCGCCCGCCACGTAAAATGCTACATCGACTGGAGCTTCTCGGCCCCCTCGGCGGAATGCAAAAAAGCCGTGATCGTTTATTCGTCGATGTACGGCAGCACCATGAAAATGGCTTACCACATCGAATCGCTGCTGAAACTGCGCGGCGTAAAAACCTTCGTCGCCGAGATCCCCTTCGCCATGAGCGAGTCGCAGATGGCCGACGTCATAAAAGAAATAGCGGTTTCCGACGCCTTGCTGATCGGCTCTTCGACGATCTGTTCGACGGTTCTCAAACCCATATGGGACTTTTTATTCTTCCTGGCCACCGTCGAACTGAAAGGCAAGACCGGCGGCGTTTTCGGCTCGTTCGGCTGGGACCCGCAGGGCCTGAAGATAATAGAACTCGTACTGAGCAACTATAAAATGAAATTGATCAAAGACATGTACAAAATAAAATTCGTCCCGTCCGAAGATAAGCTCCTCCCCGCTCAGGAGTTTGTCGACAGGCTCGTAAAATCGATGAACGGCGAAGAATAAGAAGACTTTTTTTGATGGGGAGGAAGAAGGGACTTATAGCCCCTTCTTCCTCCCCATAGCCCCTCCATCTACCCCTGAATTGCCTGACGCTTTAATTCAATTTGCCGGCCGCTTTCCGCTCCCGGCTTTAATTACAATC
>Ga0209212_1000545_pt1 | contig 71856 bp, 62 predicted proteins | sample RifGroC2_FD_183996 | JGI IMG/M metagenome (GOLD analysis project Ga0209212, IMG submission 183996) | Groundwater microbial communities from Rifle, Colorado, USA - Groundwater C2 (SPAdes) (version 2) | ecosystem: Environmental > Aquatic > Deep subsurface > Groundwater | place: Rifle, Colorado...
ACGAACAAACATGAAATAAAGGTAAAAAAAGACATTGGGTCACCCAAAAACAATTAGCAAAAATACGCAATCAATTGTATATCAACTAAATTACAAAACATGGGTTAAAGTTGTGTCGAAGTCAGGTGAAGCTTGTTGATACTGCAGGAAGGGTTGATAAATTTATGAACCGTTATAAGGATCATGTAGGTAAAAAGAAATAATACGATATTTTTTATTTGAAGAGGGGCTGTTTCAATTGCCCCTTTTTTGTTTTCCGGTACTGTGGCACAATCATTGATCAGCCACTTTACATCCAGGATGCAAAAAATAATGTGTAATTTTGACATTGGCTGTTTAAAATAAAAGATAAAAAGTATATTCGATAAGACAAGAGCTCGCGAAAAATCCTGAAGGGGGTGAGGTGAAATGATCAGAGACAGGGCACGGGATCTTATTTAGATGATTTGGAGAAAAAATGGAAAAGAAATTCAGGAAACCTGCAGGTGAGATATTTATACCGGACATTCTGGATGGTGATGGAGATATAATTCCGATTATTGCCGATGGAGATGACGGAGAACTTGAAGATGTTGAGGTTCCGGAGGTTCTTCCAATACTCTCTTTAAGGAATACGGTGCTCTTCCCCGGAGTTGTACTGCCTATATCTATTGGCCGGCCGAAATCAATACAGCTTATTAAGGATGCTTACCGAAGCGATAAAATAGTAGGTACTGTTGCTCAGAAAGATCCTGATCAGGAAAATCCTGATTTTAGTGATCTTCATGCTGTCGGAACGATCGGACAGATCGTCAAGCTTCTTGAGATGCCTGACGGGTCTACTACTGCCATAATTCAGGGAAGGAAAAGAATGACCCTGAGTGAGCTTGTATCAAGCGATCCCTATTTTACTGCAAAGGTTATTACCCTTCCTGAATCCAGACCTGAGATTCTGAATAAGGATTTTGATGCTATTGTTGGCTCTCTCAAGGACCTGTCGCTTAAGATTATAAAGATCAATCCAAACATCAGCCCTGAAGCTTCATTTGCAATAAAGAATATAGAGAATAATACATACCTCATTAACTTTATCTGTTCCAATACTGATATTAAAGTTCAGGATAAGCAGAAGCTTCTTGAAATTAACAGTCTGCGCGACAGAGGTTTTGCTCTTCTGGAATTTCTTGTTCAGGAGATACAGGTGCTTGAACTTAAGAATGAATTGCAATCGAAGGTTAAAAGTGATCTCGATCAGCAGCAGAGGGAGTTCCTCTTGCATCAGCAGATGAAGACTATTCAGAATGAGCTGGGAGGAAATCCTGTCGAAAAGGAGATTGATGAATACAGGAAAAAGGCCGGGGAAAAAAAATGGACCGAAGATGTAAAAAAGGTTTTCGAGAAGGAACTTGATAAACTCCACCGGCTTAATCCGGCTGCAGCGGAATATTCTGTTCAGGTAAATTATATTCAGACTCTTCTGGATCTCCCGTGGAACTTATATTCGACCGATAATCTTGACCTGAATCATGCCAGGCTTGTTCTCGATGAAGATCATTTCGGGCTCGATGAAGTGAAGGAAAGGATACTGGAGCACCTTGCGGTACTTAAGCTGAAGGGTGACCTTAAATCTCCTATCCTGTGCCTTTACGGTCCCCCGGGAGTCGGAAAAACATCTCTTGGCAAATCTGTGGCTAAAGCTCTTGGCAGGAAGTATGTCAGAATGTCACTCGGAGGACTTCATGATGAAGCGGAAATAAGGGGCCACAGGAAAACATATATCGGGGCAATGCCCGGCAGGATTATCCAGAACATTCGCAGGGCTCAGTCTTCGAATCCCGTATTCATTCTCGATGAAATAGACAAAGTGGGCCAGGATTTCAGGGGCGACCCTTCTTCAGCCTTACTTGAGGTGCTCGACCCTGAGCAGAACAGCACCTTTTTTGATAATTTCCTCGAAATGGAATATGACCTGTCAAAAGTGCTTTTTATTGCAACTGCCAATAACCTTGCTACTATAAGCCCTGCCCTTCGCGACAGGATGGAGTTGATTGAGATAACCGGTTATCTTGTTGAAGAAAAACTCGAGATAGCAAAACGTCATCTTTTCCCGAAACAGCTCGAAAACCATGGTGTGAAAAAGGAGCAGGTCACAATTGATAAAAAAGTGATGGAGTCAATAATTGAAAAATACACACGGGAATCCGGTGTCCGGGAACTTGACAAGAAACTGGCGAAAATTGTACGGGTAACAGCAAAGAGTATAGCTTCAGAACGGGAGTATGATACTGTTCTCAGCCAGACAAACCTTGATTCAATTCTTGGACCTCCGAGATTTACCCGCGATATATATTCAGGTAATGATCAGGCCGGAGTTGTTACAGGACTCGCATGGACAGCAGCAGGAGGTGAGATACTGTTTGTGGAAACAAGCCTGAGCAAAGGCACAGGAAAGCTGACACTTACAGGTAACCTTGGAGAAGTGATGAAAGAGTCAGCTATAATAGCTCATGAATATCTTAAAGCAAATGCAGAGGTGCTTGAGCTGCCTGATAATTTCTCCGATAAATGGAATATTCATATTCATGTTCCTGAGGGTGCAATACCAAAGGATGGGCCTTCTGCAGGAATTACGATGGCTACCTCTATCGCTTCTGCATTTACTCAGCGGAAGGTAAAGAAATATCTTGCCATGACAGGTGAAATTACCCTCAGGGGGAAAGTGCTTCCGGTAGGAGGTATCAAGGAGAAGATTCTTGCTGCAAAACGCGCAAGTATAAGGGAGATAATAGTATCGGAAGACAACAGGAAAGATGTTGAGAATATTAATGCGATATATATCAGGGGATTAAGATTTCATTATGTCGACGCAATAATGCAGGTGCTTGAACTTGCTTTATTAAACCAGAAAGTTAAGAATCCCAAAAAAATAGCCTTTGAATGAAAAAAATAGCTGTTTTTCCCGGGTCTTTTGATCCGTTTACAATAGGCCATGAGGCTATTGTAAGAAGAGCATTGATTTTGTTTGATGAGATAATCATTGCCGTAGGAGCTAATGCCCTGAAAAAAAATTACTACTCCCTCTCTACCAGGAAAGAGATGATAAACCTGGTCTTTAAGGATGAACCAAGAGTTAAGATATCTCATTATGAGGGCCTTACGGTGGATTATTGCTCCAGGAACAATATCGGATTTCTGTTGCGGGGACTCAGAACAGCCGCAGATTTTGAGTTTGAAAGAGCAATAGCACAGGTCAATAAAGTACTGGCACCTGATATTGAATCAGTATTTCTGCTAACGGTACCTGAACACAGCCACATTAACTCAACAATTGTCCGTGATATTATCAGAAGTGGAGGGGATGCTTCAGTTTTTATACCTGCAGCAATTGATCTTAAGAATTTCAGGGGAGAAGAGTAGGGGACTTCTATTTTAGTATTGAAGAGTTTATAACCTCCATAAGGGAAAGCCAGGCATTACTCTTAATTCTGTTCAACTCATCCGGTAAAAGCCATTCGACTTTTGTTATCCCTTCCTCTTCCTGCGGCTCTGTGATCATCTCACCGTCGTAACCCATCAGGAACCAGTTTGTTTTCTTGAGGTATGAGATCCCTTCCCATAAATAGGTATGGTAACTCGGACTTATTTGCCTGACAATGTAATGACCTTTAATGCCACACTCCTCACTCACCTCCCTCAGCGCACAGGCTTCCGCTTCTTCCCCCGGTTCCATATGCCCCTTTGGCAGATCGAGTCTTCCTTTTTTCTCTATGAACAGGTATCTGCTGCTTGGATGTCTCACCAGTCCCCCGGCAGCTTCGACTTCATTGAAATAGATCCTGAATATCCTCCACAGGTGTTTTATGTCAGGCCCATAAATATTGATACACTGAATATTCTTATCTGACTGGAAATCAGATATTAACTTATAAAGTTCAGATGTGTCATTGAATTTATGGAATAAGCCGTATTTTTGTAACCTGTCAGGTTCAGAGCTTAGTACTATGAATCTGTTCTCGAAATGAACTTTAAACATATTCATATGGACCAATTTTCAAAAAAAACTGCAGAATATCTGTTACAAATTAAAGCAATTAAATTACAACCATCAAATCCTTTTACCTGGGCTTCTGGCTGGAAGTCCCCGATTTATTGTGATAACCGTAAAACTCTCTCATTTCCTGACGTGAGGACATTCATCCGCGATTCTTTTGCATCCATGGTAAAAGATCTCTACCCCGGGGCAGAGATGATTGCAGGTGTTGCAACCGGAGCTATTGCTCATGGGGCGCTTGCTGCCGATAAGCTGGCGTTACCTTTCATTTATGTCCGGTCAGAAGCAAAGGAACATGGCCTTGGGAACCAGATTGAAGGATACTTTGAAAAAGGGCAGAAAGTTGTGGTTGTTGAGGATCTGATCTCAACCGGAGGCAGCAGTCTTAATGCGGTTAAAGCCCTCAGGGATGCTGGTTGTGAAGTACTTGGAATGGTGGCAATTTTTACATATGAATTTAAAAAAGCATCCGATAGTTTTGCTGCAGCTGATTGCAGGCTTCATACTCTCAGCAACTACTCAGTTCTGGTGGATACTGCAGTAAGAACGGGTTATATTGGTGAAGCTGAAGTGGATACGCTTAAGAAGTGGAGACTCGATCCATCGGTTTGGGGTAAATAGCGTTTGGCAGGTGGCAATAAACAAGGATAAATTTTAAATTGCGTTAATTCAGGATTAATACATGTCAGATATTACACACTATCATAGCCGTACGGGTAAACTAAGCTGTACTCCTGCAGAAGTATTTGCATTTATTACTGATCTCAGGAATTTCAGCAGGTTTGTGAATGAAGGTACAATTACCGGCTGGCAAGCAGAAAAGGAGTCATGCAGCTTCAGTGTTTCGATGCTTGGTACAGTGAGTATCAGGTTAATTGAAAAGGTGTCAGGCTCAGGAGTTTTATACCAGGGTGATGCCCTTAGCAGGAATGATTTTACAATTGATGTTAAAATCTATGGGGAACCGGCAGATCTGGCGGAATTAAACCTCTCTCTTAATGCAAGCCTGAATCCTTTGATGAAGATGATGGCTGATAAGCCCATAAGGCAGTTTATGGAGATTCTGATACAGCAGATTGAAAGTTTCAGGGACTGGCATATAGTTACAGAATAAAGTCAACCTCCCTGAAGGAGTAATGCAGAATATCCCCATCTTTTCTTTCAATTTTAAGAGCTCCATCATCTCTGACTGACAAAATCCGGCCAGTGAAAGTACCGGCTTTATCACGGAAATCACTCCACTCATTATGGCGAAAGAGTTGTGAAATGTAATTACTCCGCATCTCTGTCTGGTTTCCTGAAACGAGTTGAAAATATCTTTTATCAATTGCTGAACAAAGCTGTCTGAGACAGATCTCAAGATCATACTCCCTGTCTGTAAGAAGGCTCATGGAAACAGGATTTGGAGCACTGGTCAAAAACTCACGCTGATTTATATTCAGACCTATCCCTGCAACTGAATTTACTATTGCATTTTCCATTATTGAGTTTTCAATCAGAATACCTGCTATTTTGTCATTGTTCACATAAATGTCATTCGGCCATTTTATTTTACAATCTGAAATTTCGCCACCCAGAAAATCGGATATTCCCAGGGATACCATCATTGATAACAGGAACTGATCTGAAGGTTCAATCCCGGAAGGATATAATATTATGCTGATTAACAGGTTTTTGCCAGCTTCGCTCTCCCATTGGTTTCCCATTTGGCCCCTCCCTGATGACTGAAAAGCCGCACGTATTATTGTTCCTTCAGCTATCTGCTTTTTTCTGATGAGGCTGGCTGCATAAGTATTTGTAGATGGCAGTTCCTCAAAAAAAATGATATCTGAGCCTATAATCATGTTATTCAGTTAATTAGCAATAATAGTTCATTTAAGTTATCCTGTTCCGGAACAATGATCATTATTGGCATTGAAATTGAGTGATATAAATTATATCAAAAGTACAGATAAAAGTGGTACTTTTGCGGCTTAATACCAAAGTGTTTAACATTAATGAAGAAAAGACCTGACGGAACCGAATTATTATTGGCAAGCGCTATTAAAGGCATCCATGAAAAAAAGGGACAGAATGTACTGAAAATAGATTTGAGGAAGCTCGAAAACAGGATTACAGATTATTTTATTATCTGCCATGCATCATCGAGTACCCAGGTAAGTGCTATTAGTGATTCAATTGATGATATTGTAAGAAAGGAAGCGGGAGAAAAGCCACTCCATAAAGAAGGACTAGATAATTGTTTTTGGGTTCTTATAGACTATGGTAATGTGATTGTGCATGTTTTTGTTGAGGAGTACAGGAATTTTTACAGCCTTGAATCGCTCTGGGCCGATGCAAAAATTGATTCAGCAGAAGATATAAAAAAAGGAAAATAAATAATGGAGAATTCTGACAGTGATAAAGGGAGTGAAAAAAAACCCGATAAGATTATAAAACCACGTTTCAATACCAATTGGATATTTGCAGCAATAGTTCTTGCATTTATTGCAATTAACCTTTTATATACCGGTAAGGCAGTTCAGAAGACCACTACCAGTGATATGAAGGAGATGATCGCCCGCCGCGATATCGAAAAAATTGTTGTCATCAACAAGGAACAGGCTGAAATATATCTTAGTAAAGAGGCACTGGAATCGGACAGGTATCCAAAGGTTCCAAAACCGGGATCAGGATTCGGCATGTCGGTGCCTAAGGCTCATTTTACATTCAATATAGGCGATATAAGCAGTTTTGAACCCTTTCTTCTGGAAGCACAGAGAAATGCGGGTTATACCGACAAAGAGCTTATTTACCCTGATTATCAGACCAGGCGTAACTGGATTGCAGATGCTCTCTCATGGCTGCTTTTGCCGGCAATACTTATAGGTTTCTGGCTTTTCATGATGAAAAGGATGTCAGCCGGAGGCGCAGGAGGTGCAGGAGGAATTTTCAACGTAGGAAAATCGAGGGCGCAGATATTTGATAAGGACAATAACGTAAAACTTAATTTCAGTGATGTGGCAGGTCTTGAAGAGGCCAAGACAGAGGTAATGGAGATTGTTGATTTCCTTAAAAATCCGAAAAAGTATACCCAGCTTGGTGGCAAGATACCAAAGGGAGCGCTGCTTATTGGACCTCCCGGGACGGGAAAAACAATGCTTGCAAAGGCTGTTGCCGGTGAGGCTAATGTGCCATTCTTTTCAATTTCAGGATCGGATTTTGTTGAAATGTTTGTCGGTGTGGGGGCCTCACGGGTAAGAGACCTCTTTAAGCAGGCTAAAGAAAAAGCACCCTGTATAGTTTTTATAGATGAAATAGATGCAGTTGGACGTGCCAGAGGACGTAATGCCAATTTCGGTTCCAACGATGAAAGGGAAAATACCCTTAATCAGCTGCTTACCGAAATGGATGGCTTTGGTACTAATCTGGGTGTTATTATACTTGCAGCAACCAACAGGGCAGATATTCTTGACAGGGCTCTTATGCGTGCCGGACGTTTTGACAGGCAGATTCATGTTGAACTTCCGGATCTTACTGAAAGAGAAGCTATTTTCAAGGTGCATCTGAGACCAATAAAACTTGAGAAAGATTTTGATGTCGTATTCCTGGCAAAACAGACACCGGGATTTTCAGGTGCTGATATTGCAAATGTTTGTAATGAAGCTGCCCTTATTGCAGCCAGAAAGAATAAAACCGTTGTTGAGAAACAGGATTTCCTTGATGCAGTCGACCGGATTGTTGGAGGACTTGAAAGAAAAACCAAGATCATCTCGGCTATAGAGAAGAAAACAATTGCGTACCATGAAGCAGGCCATGCGACTGTAAGCTGGATGCTCGAACATGCAAGTCCTCTGCTTAAAGTAACAATCATTCCCAGGGGCAGGGCACTTGGTGCAGCCTGGTACCTCCCTGAAGAGAGGCAGCTGACTACCCGGGAACAGATACTCGATGAGATGGCTTATGCCCTTGGAGGAAGAGCTGCAGAGGAACTTATCTTCGGAAAAATATCAACTGGTGCACTTAGCGATCTGGAAAAGATTACAAAACAGGCTTACGCAATGGTCTCATTCTTCGGAATGAGTGAAAAAGTCGGAAATATCAGTTTTTATGATTCATCAGGCCAGTCAGATTTCGGATTTACGAAGCCATATAGCGAGAAAACGGCTGAGCTTATCGATCAGGAAGTTAAGAGTATCATTGATGAATCATACATTCGTGCCAAGGAAGTCCTTAAAAGCAATATGAAAGGACTGACTGAACTTGCGGAAATACTCCTGGAGAGAGAAGTCATTTTCAGTGAAGATCTTGAGAAGATTTTCGGTAAAAGAAAGGCTGACCGGATAAAAGAGGAGCAGGGATTAAAAGAACAGAATTCTGCCAATGCTGTTAAAAAAGAGACAGGGGCAAAGGAAATAAAAAAAGAAGAATCAGGCAAGAGTGAGGATGATATCCTGAAAACCGGATCAGGGAAAAATGAGAAGAATGATGAAAAAGATTCCTGGAAACAAGTAAAAAAATCAAAAACCAAGGATAAATAACTTCGCAGATTTTGAATAATCTTCTCAGACGCACCTTAACAGGTGCCTGGATAGTAGTTTTTGTGCTGGGAGGATTCTGGCTTCATCCGGTATCCTTTTTTCTGACAGGAGCGATAATGCTGGCAGGGGCACAATATGAGTACTATATTATTATAAGGAATACTGGGGTGCGACCCCAGCTGGTTACGGGTATGATAACCGGCATTGCAGCTTACGTTATTTCAACACTTATTGCATCTGAAGTAATACCAAAGGAATATTTTCTCATCCTTGTACCAATGATACTGGTCATTATGGTTATTGAACTTTACCGGAAACAGGAAAAACCTTTTGATTCGCTGGCCCATACATTTTTTTCAATACTTTATACAGCTATTCCGTTTTCAATGCTTCCGTTTTCCGCATTCTCAAGAACAGGGCTGGAAACAATCTTACATCACAATCAGCAAATTTTCTCCCCTGGTATTATAATAGGATTTTTCATCCTGATCTGGGCCAATGATACTGGTGCATACCTTGCAGGAGTTTCATTCGGACGGCATAAATTATTTGAGAGGATCTCTCCTAAAAAGTCGTGGGAGGGCTTCTTCGGAGGAGTTGTATTATCAGTAGCTGCAGCATGGTTCCTGTCGGGTTGGCTGGGGGTTGTTGAGCGTACAAACTGGATAATTATTGCTGTTATTGTCTCAGTGGCAGGAACATACGGAGACCTGGTGGAATCAATGCTTAAAAGAAGTACCGGGGTCAAGGATTCAGGAACTGTTATGCCCGGGCATGGGGGCTTCCTCGACAGGTTCGATAGTGCAATAATATCGTTCCCACTTGTATATCTTTTTATCTCACTTTTTGGATGATTAATCTTACTTGATTAGTTTTGTGCAAATTTTCTGTTAATGAGTATTCATAAGGAAGGATATAAAATACTGGGATTCGGATTTGTTACACTCCTTATCCTGAATATCATTATTAACATTCTGTGGGGAGATCTGGAGCTCCTTAAATGGGGTCTTCTTATACTTTCCTTCATGCTGTATGTTTTCCTTCTGTTTTTCTTCAGATGGCCTGAAAGAACTCTCGATCCTTCCCAGGGACTGGTTTATGCCCCTGCAGACGGGAAAGTGGTTGTTATTGAAGAGACTGAAGAGAATGAGTATTTTAAAGATACACGGCTGCAGATTTCTATCTTCATGTCTCCTTTTAATGTACACAGCAACAGATATCCTGTGTCGGGTAAGGTTAAATATGTCAGATACCATCCGGGAAGTTATATGGTGGCCTGGCATCCGAAATCCTCAGAGCTTAATGAAAGGAGTTCGATTGTTATCGAAACTGTTGAAGGAACGGAAATTCTCATACGTCAGATAGCAGGTGCCGTTGCCAGACGGATAGTTACATATGCAAAAGAAGACCAGGATGTTCAGCAGGGTGATGAGCTGGGATTTATTAAGTTTGGATCGCGTGTCGATATTTTTTTACCTGTTGGGACGGAAATTGAAATTCCCATTCTTCAACAGGTGAGGGCTAATAAGGATATTATTGCCAAAATCTGAAATTTAAACAGAAATGAGATTTATTGATGATAAGATAATTGATGTCACTACTGATGTCAAATGGATCGGGGTTACCGATTATGATATAAGAACTTTCGATATTGTAATGAAAACAGAATATGGGACCACATACAACTCATATTTTATAAATGCAGAGAAGAAGGCAGTAATTGAACTTGCCAAAGAAAAATTCAGCAAGACATATATTGAAAAGCTGAGGAAAGTTACCGATCCTTCAGAGATTCAGTATATAATACTCGACCATACAGAACCCGACCATTCAGGCAGTCTCAGGCTTCTCCTTGAGCTTGCCCCTTCAGCTACTGTAGTTGGTTCAGGTAATGCAGTAAGATACCTGGAAGATATTGTTAACAAGCCGTTTAAGTCACTAATTGTTAAGCATGGTGATAAGCTTGACCTTGGAAATAAAACACTTTCATTCATAGCTGCCCCTAACCTTCACTGGCCCGATTCTATTTATACTCTGCTTGAAGAGGATAAGGTATTGTTCACATGCGACTCATTCGGAGCACATTACTGTACGGAAGAGATGTTCAGCAATTTCGAGGGATCATATTACGATTCTTTTAAATACTACTTCGACGTAATCCTGAAACCTTTCAGCAGGTTCATGGTAAGGGCTATCGACTTCATTAAGCCTCTGGATTTTGAATATATTTGTCCGGGTCACGGGCCCATGCATCATGAAAACATCACTAAGGCAATTGAACTTACACAAACCTGGGCAAACGATTATCTTAAAATAACCACTGAAAAGTCAGGCTATAATGTAATGGTAGCATACATTTCGGCATACGGCTATACAAGGGATGCAGCCACTTTAATCGCAAAAGGCATAAGTGAGACAAAAGATATTGAAGTGGAAACCATTGATATTGAAGAGATTCCTCTGGAAGTACTGGAGGAAAAACTGATTTCATGTGATGGTCTGGTTGTAGGATCTCCGACAATAAATCAAAATACACTCCTCCCTGTTTATAAGCTGTTTTCTCTTGTTAATCCCATACGTGACAAAGGCAAGCTTGCAGGTTCTTTTGGATCCTATGGCTGGAGCGGGGAATCGCCAAAGATCATACTTGAAACATTCCGGATGCTCAAATTCAAGATATTTGAAGATTCAGGGTCCGTTAAATTTGCTCCTGCAGGGGATAAGGGAAATGTGCTTGTTGAATATGGAAGAAAATTTGCCGTGATGTTCATGGCAGAATGCGGCAGAAAATAGATATGTAAGGACACGCCACGGCGTGTCCTTACGTTCAATCTCCTTCTTACGAGATTGTAATCTGACGCGAGATATTCTTTTTCTCTTCTTCCATTTTCGGAAGGGATACAGTTAAAATACCGTCTTTATAGTTGGCTTCAATCTTTTCCCTGTTTACATTTTCGGGAATATAGAAGCTCCTGCAGAAGGAAGAATAGTTGAACTCTTTCTTCTTGTATCCGTCCCTTTCTTCAACAGATTCCTCTTTCGACTCTGATGAGATCGTCAGAACATCCTCATTGGTATCGATCTTGATATCTTTCTTATCCATCCCGGGTACTGCCAGATCAAGAATATAACTCTTTTCATCTTCCCTGATGTTCACCGCCGGCATTGAACTTGTCCTGTTTGATAATGCCGGTAAAAAATCATCGTCAAATAAATTTGGCATGTAAAACGGCCTGAAACTTCTTCTCATAATTGTTGGTAACATGGCTTTGTCCTCCTCTTATTTTAAGTTTAACATTATTAATTTTAATTACGCTGAATTATTTTCAAACTCTGTTCCAAATTCAATTACATGACAATATGACACATATTGTCATATATATTCAGACATAATGGCAGTAGTAATTATTTGTTTATCATTAGTAAGCTATTTGATTTAGGGGTGAATTGAAGAAGGTTGCCTTTTTCAACACTCGCAATTAAAAGGGATTGAGTTTAGTGAATTAAAAAAAATTAAATTAGGTTTGTAATTGAAAGAATATATGATGAGCACGACAGTCAGGAATATACTTATAGTTTGCGGAGTACTGCTGTTGCTGGCTTGCGCCTGGTATTTCCGCAGCATTGTTGTATATATACTGGTTTCAGGTGTTCTCTCTATTATGGGACGACCGCTTGTTGACCTGATATGCAGGCTTCATTTTAAAAAGTGGATATTTCCCCGTACGCTGGCTGCGCTTATTACACTTATGATAATATGGGGGATTATTATTCTCTTCTTCTACATCTTCATACCTCTGGTGACAACCCAGCTGAATTACTTTTCTACTATTGACAGTGAAAAGATCGTACAGCTCGTGGAGGCTCCGATTGCAAAAGTTGAACAGCTTTTCAGATTTTTTAATAAGGATATTTCAGATCAGATTTCGATACAGGACTATATTGTCGCAAAGGTATCAGGAGTTCTTAATGTTAATCTGATCCAGAATTTTCTTGGTTCGATGTTCGGTATTATGGGTAACGTCATAGTTGCTGTCTTTTCAATAACATTTATCACATTCTTCTTTCTTAAGGACCAGAGATTGTTTTTCGAATCTATATTAATGTGGGTACCGGATAAATACACTGAAAATTTTACCAGGGCTCTGCATTCGATACAGAGGTTGCTGACAAGGTATTTTATAGGAATAATTATACAAAGTACATGTATCCTGATTCTGATTACGATTGGAATGACAATCGTAGGCATTGATTTCAGGCAGGCTCTGGTTATGGGTGTGATACTCGGGATACTGAATGTCATTCCTTATGTGGGACCATGGCTTGGATTGTTTATTGCTGTTATAATGGGGGTAGCATCGCATATAAATATGGATTTCAATACAGTTGTCATTCCACTGGTTACATATATGATTATAGTTGAAGCCATTACACATCTTATTGATAACGTTGTTTTCCAACCGGTCATTTTTTCAAGCAGTGTCAGAGCCCACCCTCTTGAAATATTTATTGTTGTCCTTGCTTCCGGATTTGCTGCAGGAATACCCGGGATGATACTTGGGATCCCCACTTATACTGTTATCAGGGTTTTTGCCCGCGAGTTTTTCTATAATTTCAAGGCTGTACAGAGAATAACATCAGGTTTGTCTGCTGATAAACTGAATGGCAGAAACAGGGCAAATCAAAATCAGGAACCTGTTGATGCAGTTGAGTAAAAAAAGATCTCTCATAATAAGATGGCAAAGTCTTTTCAAAGGGAATAGATGAAATCTGCAAACCTCATAATTTCCGGATTTTTCAGACTTTATACTGACGGCTTCCGCAACTTGTCATCGTGGGGGAAAAAGCTATGGATCATTATTCTTATAAAACTCTTCATCATGTTTGTCATACTGAAGATCTTCTTCTTCCCTGATATTCTGAAGAAAAAGTTTGACAATGATAAACAAAGAAGTGAATATGTTCTCGATCAAATAATTAATTCACCAAATAGTCATGATTGAAAATGTTGATTTGTCACTGCTTAACTGGTCGAGGGCCCAGTTTGCCCTTACGGCGATTTACCACTGGCTGTTTGTACCACTGACTCTTGGTTTGTCATTTCTGGTTGCAATAATGGAAACGATATATGTCCGCACAGGAAATGAAGAATGGAAGCGGATCACAAGATTCTGGATGACTCTTTTTGGTGTTAACTTTGCAATAGGTGTTGCCACCGGTATTATCCTTGAATTTGAGTTTGGTACAAACTGGTCGAACTACTCATGGTTTGTTGGTGATATTTTTGGAGCGCCTCTGGCAATTGAAGGTATTGTGGCTTTCTTTCTTGAGTCTACCTTCATCGCTGTAATGTTCTTCGGTTGGAACAAAGTAAGCAGGAAGTTTCATCTTGTATCTACCTGGCTTGTAGCAATCGGATCAAATCTTTCTGCCCTGTGGATTCTGGTGGCAAACGGATGGATGCAGAATCCTGTCGGAATGGTATTCAATCCTGAAACTGCAAGGAATGAAATGGTCAATTTCTGGGCAGTTATTTTTAACCAGGTTTCGGTCGATAAATTTTTGCATACACTCTCTTCCAGTTATCTCCTCGGTTCAATGTTTGTCTTAAGTATAAGTTCATGGTTCCTGATAAGAAAAAGAGAGGGATTTATGGCCAGGAGAAGTATTCTTGTAGCATCTGTTTTCGGACTTTTAGCTTCACTGATGACTGCTTACACCGGTGATGAGTCCGCCAGGATAATCTCAAAGGTTCAGCCTGTTAAGTTTGCTGCCATGGAAGCTTTGGCGGAAGGTAAAACCAATGCCGGTCTTGTTGCATTCGGTGTTCTGAAAGATTCAGACCGTAAGCTAGGTGAAAAACCACTTAAGGATTTTCTTTTTAAGATTGAAATTCCAAGTCTGCTCTCTGTAATGACCGCCGGAAATAAAGAGGCATTTGTGCCGGGAATATCTGACTTTGTTGATGGGAATAAGGAACAGTCGATCATGTCATTTGCTGAAAAAAAAGAAAGGGGTCAGGTTGCCAGGAGAGCACTTATTGATTATAAAAGCGCTGTTAAAAATGGAAATATTGCGCTTAGCGATTCAGTAAAAGGACTATTCAGCGACAAAGCATTTCAGGACAATTATTTCAGGTACTTCGGATACGCATCAATTGATAAACCTGAAGATATCATTCCGGATGTCTCCGGAACCTTTTATTCATTCCATTTAATGGTAATTCTGGGATTCTTATTCATATTTCTTTTTGGATTTGCGGTTTATCTTCTTTTCAAGGGGACCATAGCTGATAATAAATGGTTTCTGTGGATATGCCTGTTATCACTGCCATTGCCTTATATTGCCAGCGAACTGGGATGGATAGTTGCGGAACTTGGCCGACAGCCATGGATAATTCAGGATCTTATGCCTGTCTCAACTGCGGTAACTGATATAGGGTCAGGTACGGTAATGGCTACATTCTTTATGTTTGCAGCGCTTTTCACCACCCTGCTTATATCAGAGATATCCATTATGGTAAAACAGATTAAAAAAGGTCCGAAACATTAGGAGGGAATAACTATGACAACAATTATGATATCGCATCTTTTCCTTCAGAACTACTGGTGGATAATTGTATCGCTTCTTGCAAGCCTTCTTGTTTTCCTGATGTTCGTTCAGGGTGGACAATCACTGATATTTACCCTTCCGCGTAATGATATGCAAAAAACAATGATTATCAATACAATAGGACGGAAATGGGATCTAACATTCACCACTCTTGTAACCTTCGGGGGGGCCTTTTTTGCATCCTTCCCCCTTTTTTATGCAACAAGCTTCGGGGGTGCCTATTGGGTATGGATAGCTATCCTGTTCAGTTTTATTCTGCAGGCAGTTGCTTATGAATTCAGGTCCAAACCCGGTAACGTTTTTGGGCAGGGAACATTTGATGTTTTTCTGTTTCTTAATGGAGCACTCGGACCTTTGTTGATCGGAATTGCTGTTGCAACCTTCTTTACAGGTTCTCAGTTCAGCCTCGATGATATGAACAGGGTTAAGTGGGCAAGTTCATGGTATGGCCTTGAGGCTGTACTTGATATCCGGAATGTGGCACTCGGTATGGCAGTGCTGTTTCTTTCACGGGTAAACGGACTTTTATATATTATAAATACGATTGATGATGACAGCTTGAAAACCCGGTCGTTTCAAAAACTGATGATTAATTCAGTCCTGTTCCTGGTTCCATTCCTGTTCTTTGTGGTTTCAATCCTCCTTTCCTCAGGGTTTGCTGCCGATCCTGTTACCGGGACCATCTCACTCGAAAAGTACAAGTATCTGAATAATCTGGTACAGATGCCTCTGGTACTGGTTATTTTCCTCGCTGGAGTTGCCGGAGTACTGTATGGAATCGGGTTGGCTCTTTTAAGAAAGAGCACTCGAGGCGTATGGTTTACTTCGATTGGGACAGTACTTGCCGTATTTGCTGTATTCATGCTGGCAGGTTTTAACGGAACATCATTCTATCCTTCAGCTTACGACCTGCAAAGTTCCCTGACGATAAGGAACGCCTCTTCGAGCGAGTTCACGCTCAGGACCATGATGTATGTATCATTTCTTGTTCCATTCGTGTTTGGATATATTGCGTATGCCTGGAAATCGATAAACAATAAGAATATTACAAGTGACGAAATGAATTCAGGAGAACATAAGTACTAGGCTGAAGGCAAAAGGGTAGTAAGACTACCTCTGCCCTCTGCCCTGCGCCATACTATTAAACATCAAGATAACAATAAATGTAACCATGTATTTAACAGAAATCATCACCTATCTCATCTGGCCTGCTTTTATAGTAATAAGCTGGTTTGCAGTGAAGTATGCATTGTCTGCTTATGAAAAGAAATTTCCCGGAAAGGATTAAGGATTATTTGAGATAATTTGAAACCAGGGATGAGATAATATAGAAAGGTATTATAAGTGCAGCAGCCTTAATCCCCCAAAAAATAAAAGCTGTTGCTATAAGAAATACCATCAGGTACCTGCCTTCATTGCCCTTGAATTTAAGATCTGAAATCTTCAGAGAGAACAGGCTTAACCTGCTGACCATAAGTAATGAGAGTATTATGGTCAGGAGTATCAGCATAGCCGGTGAACCAATGAGATAGTCAAGGAATTCCGAATCAGTGAAGTGGCTTGAAATAACCAGTGAAATCACTGCAATGGCGTTTGCAGGTATTGGTAATCCTTTAAAACTTGTTGACTGACTTTTATCAAGATTGAAAATGGCAAGCCTGAGTGCTCCGCATACCGGCATAAATGATGAAATCAGTAACAGACCCAGGTCCCTTTTCTCACTTATAAAAGCCCCCGACATGGGGACCGGAATAAATGCATCGGCAAGTAACTGATAAATTATGACAGCGGGAGCTACTCCGAAGCTCACTACGTCAGCAAGACTGTCGAGCTCCCTGCCTATGTCGGAATATGCTTTAAGCAGTCTGGCAGAAAATCCGTCGAGAAAATCAAAGATCATAGCTGCGGCTATAAACCAGGAGGCATTAATCAGATCATCAGTTGCTGCATAAACAACAGCCATAAATCCCGATACAAGGTTTAATGATGTTATGAAATTGGGAATATGTTTCTTCATGAAATAAGCTGTTGTAAGCGTCTAAGGAAAGTAAAATTAAGATAAATTTCGTCTTTATTATTAGTTTTGTACAATTAACAGAAACCGTATGGTTGACTTCAGAGGGATTAAGATAGCTGTCGATTTCGATGGGACGATAGTTGAACATGCATATCCGGAAATAGGTAAGGAGATGCTGTTCGCTTTTCAGACGCTGAAGGAGCTCAATAAACTGGGGGCAAACCTTATACTATGGACCTTCAGGACGGGAAAAGAGCTTGATGATGCTGTTGAATTTTGCAGGAAGAACGGTGTTGAGTTTTATGCTGTTAACAAGAACTATCCCGAAGAGGTGTTTGATGAGACTATCAGCCGGAAGATCAATGCCGATATTTTTATTGATGACAGGAACGCAGGCGGATTTCCGGGATGGAGTCTGATATGGCAGATGCTTAATCCCTATGAAGTTCAGCAGATGGAGGCAGAAAAGAAAATTTCATCTCCCGGAAATATTTTAAAGCGGCTTTTTGGAAGAAAATCAACAGGAAATGAAAATAAATTATCCTAGGTATATCATCTCTCTGAGTGTACTTCTGCTTCTGGCCTGGACAATATCCTGTTCGGGAAGATCAGGAAAGCAGGAAAATGTAACCCATTCTGAATTGCCGGCAAAAGACGAAGCAGCGGACTTAAACCTTATTAAGCTGGTGTCGCCGGAAGAAAATGCCGGGTTTAAACTGAATCAGCCATTTGATGTTGTACTCGAGCTTATGTTCAGGAACAGGATACCTGATTCCGTAGCAGTAATTTTTGATGGGGAAATAGTAAAGGTCATAAAATCAGATCCATGGAGATGTTCAGTTCCCCGCGAAATGACCGGTTCGACCGGCAGAAAAGCTCTGAAGGTGATAGCGTATAAGGATGGAAGAATACAGAATCCTGTTGCCCGTTTCCTGGTTTTTTACTCTGATGTAGTACCGGAAATTAACAGATACAGGGTTATAAACAGTTATCCGCATGACACGCGTGCATTTACCCAGGGTCTTTTCTATGACAATGGTTTGCTTTACGAAAGTACAGGGCAGGAGACAGAATCATCCATCAGGGAGGTTGAGATCGCCAGCGGCAAAGTTTTACGGCAGCTTAACCTTGAATCATCGCTGTTCGGAGAGGGCATAACCCTTTATAAAGACCGTATATTTCAGGTTACATGGAGAAGCAAAGTTGGATTTGTATATGAGAAGCAAACATTCAGGCAGCTGAACAAGATCTACTACCCAACCGAGGGCTGGGGTCTTACTACGATAGGTGATAAGATAGTTATGAGTGACGGATCAAACATTCTCTATTTTTATGAGCCTGAGTTGTTTACAGTAATATCAAAGATTGAGGTTTATGACAATGAAAAAAAGGTTGATTCCCTCAACGAACTTGAATATATTAATGGTGAAATATGGGCCAACATATGGATGACGGATCAGATTGCCAGGATTGATCCTTCCTCAGGAAAGGTGATTGCCTACCTTGATCTGCAGGGCCTTCTTCCACAGAATGAGAGGAGTCCTGATGCTGAGGTGCTTAATGGTATCGCTTACGATAAGGATTTAAAAAGAATATTTGTTACAGGTAAGCGGTGGCCAAAGCTTTATGAGATAAAGGTTACCGAATAATATTTGTTCCATAAATTATTTTTATCGCCGAGGGAATTATTCCAAACTCGACAGGAGTATGGCCGAGTGATTCTCCATCAGCTTCTGCATACAATAGCCTGTCGCAGCTCACCTTAAGGTTTGTACTCCGGTACCCGTCTACCTTTGGATGGCTCAGAATAGTGCCATCGTACAAAAGCTTAAGGTTTCTTATTATCTCAATCCTGCCCATGTCTTTAATTACTGTTATGTCGAGCAGTCCGTCATCAGGCAATGCATCAGGGGTCTGCCTCATTCCCCCGCCGCAATATCGGCCATTACCGACATTAATTGAAAAGACTTCTGCCAGTGATTTCATGCCATCAATCTCAATTGTTGCCTGCTCCCTGGAATATGAAATCAGGCTTGCAAGCAGATTATATAAGTATATGGCTGCATTGCTCCTTCCTTTGTCTTTCTGTTTGTTGGTTCTCTTTACAACCATCGCTTCAAAACCAAGCCCGGCAATATTGATGAAGTACCTCTTCAGTTGTTTGTCCTGGTTGAAATAGGTAATAAAGCCAATATCATGCAGCATCATTTTGTGCTCCTTTATTACTTTTATAGCGCCTTCATAAACCAGTGGAATGCCGAACATCCTGCCCCAGTCGTTGCCTGTTCCGACCGGTATCAAAGCTACGGTAATCTCATTTGTCGGGCAGACAGTCTGTGAAAAAACACCGTTTATCACCTCATTCAGAGTTCCATCGCCTCCGACTGAGATTATCTTCCTGAAGCCATTTACGATCGCTTCCCTGGCATGATCGGTTGCTTCAGTTTTCCTTTCAGTGAACCTGATACTGACCGGGATCTCTTCCCGCTCCAGAAGTCCGGCGATTCTGTCAAAATCTTTTTTGCCCTTACCGTTTCCTGCATTAGGATTTATAATCACAAGCCATTTAGCATGATTCAGGTTCTGGTTCATCAGTTAATTGATTTTGCCGGTAAAGATGTGAAATATTAAGATATTATTAATCAATGTAATATGATTTTATTACAATATCGGATGTGTTAATAAAATGTTGAAAACCACAAAAGAAATGTTTACAATTACAGCTTTGACTTCCGGTAGCAGAAGGTCCATATATAGTAAATTTGAAGCTCAATTTAAATTAAACCGGGAAACTGAACAGATGGGAAGAATAATAGCTATAGCAAATCAGAAGGGCGGCGTTGGCAAGACAACAACTGCAATAAATCTTGCAGCCAGTCTGGCTGCGCTGGAGAAAAACGTGCTTATTGTTGACGGAGATCCGCAGGCGAATGCAACATCGGGAATCGGAATAGATACACGACAGATAAGAAGTACAATATATGATTGTCTTATTGATGGCAAAGAACCGCGGGAAGCTCTTATGGGCTGCGGAATTGAAAACCTGACAATAATACCTTCGAATATTGACCTGGTAGGTGCTGAGATTGAGATGCTTGAGAGACCTGAAAGGGAAAAGATACTAAAGGTTGTTCTGAAAAAGATCGCAGATGATTATGATTACATACTTATTGACTGCTCACCGTCACTGGGATTACTGACTGTAAATTCACTCACTGCATCTGATTCGGTTATTATCCCGGTACAGTGTGAGTACTTTGCTCTCGAGGGTCTGGGGAAACTGCTTAATACTATAAAGATCATCCAGAATAATCTGAATCCTGAACTTGAAATAGAAGGTTTCCTGCTGACAATGTATGATTCGCGGCTGAGGTTGTCGAACCAGGTGGCAGATGAGGTTAACAAGCATTTTCAGCAGATGGTATTCAAAACTATAATCCAGCGGAATGTTAAACTATCGGAGGCTCCGAGTTTCGGACAACCGGCAATACTTTATGATGCTGATTCGAGAGGTACGGTCAATTATCTTAATCTTGCCAAAGAGCTGATTGAGAAGCAGGAAGAGAGAGTAAAAGCTTAGTTAACAAATCCTTTTTTACCCGAAATAGCTATGAATATGACAAAGAAGAATGCGTTGGGAAGAGGTCTTGGTGCATTGATAGATGGAGTGGAGAAGGAGGTACTTGAAAAGAAAGTTGAGGCTAACATGGAAATTTCAGTCGATTCGATTGAAGCAAATCCTTTCCAGCCAAGAACATCTTTTGATGAACAGTCGCTTGAAGAACTTGCCGGCTCGATTAAGAAGCTGGGAATTGTTCAGCCTCTTACTGTACGCGACGCAGGCAGCGGGAGGTATCAGCTGATAGCAGGAGAACGAAGGTTGAGAGCAGCCAGGCTGGCAGGGCTTACGCATGTACCTGCCTATGTCAGAACCGCCGATGACCAGGCAATGCTCGAACTTGCCCTTGTTGAGAATATCCAGCGCGAAGATCTTGATGCTGTTGAAGTTGCCATCAGCTTCCAGCGCCTTATTGAAGAGTGTAAGCTTACGCAGGAGCAATTAAGCGACAGGGTTGGAAAGCAGAGATCAACTATTTCAAATTATCTTCGCCTTCTGAAACTGCCTGCCGAAATTCAGCTTGGAATCAAGAACAAACATCTGATGATGGGTCATGCCCGGACGCTTGTAAATATTGAAGATCAAAAACAGCAGATAAGTGTATATTATAAAATTATTGACGGGGAACTCTCTGTCCGCCAGGCTGAGGAACTTGTCAGACAACTTCAGACCGAGAAGATAAAGGACCCCGAAAAGGTTGAAAGGAAAAAAAAGCTGAATGAGGATTTTCTTCAGCTTTCAGATCATCTTAACAAGCTTTTTTCGGCAAAAGTGAACTTCAGAATCAATGAAAAAGGTAAAGGGAAAATTGTAATTGCTTTTGAGACCACTGAGGATATGGAACGCATTTTAGGAGTATTTGACCGTCTTAACTCCTGAAAATAATTATCTTTACCGCCCGTTATTAAGTTCCGGAGATTAGATGCCGGATGAATTTTATTTTGAAAATACTTAATAAAATACTGATAGTTCTTATCCTGCAGTTGTTTTGCTTACCGCAGAGCATTATTGCACAGGATACCTTGTCAGTTGAAAAGTCTTCAGGGCGGGGGAGGAAAGAGCTAAAGAAAGATGATACTCTTTTTTCTGATTCATTGGTTGTTACCAATCCTTCAAAGTCGAAAAAAAAGGAAAAAACTACAGTTGTTGATATAAGCAATGACTCATTGCCGGTACCTGTTAATCTGAAACCCATAAGAAAAGGTGATCCGATGAAGGCTACCATGATCTCGGCTGTGTTTCCGGGAGGAGGGCAGTTATTTAACAGGAAATACTGGAAGATGCCAATTGTATATGCAGGGTTCGGAGCTCTATTCTATGCCATTTCATCAAATTCAGATAATTATCAGATGTATTATAAAGGGTACATGGACTTTACGGACGATATTAAGGAAACCAACAGTTATCTTGAATTTGTCCCCCCAAAGGGTGATCCCTCATCATATGATCCGGTTCTTGCACCTGGGACTTACAATCCTGCAAATGAAGCACTTGTTAAAGAAAAGATGTTAAGACTGATTGATTATCATAAAAGATATCGCGATCTTTCCATTATCCTGACTGGAGTTTGGTATCTTGCACAGCTTCTTGATGCAAATGTTGATGCGAGTCTTATGGAATATGATGTAAGCGATAATCTTGAACTGACTTTCTTTCCTTCCAGGATAACTTTACCCGGAAGATCTTCAACTGCCGGTATTAACCTGCAGCTGACAATGGCATTTTAATTAAATTTAAAACAAAAAAAATCATGAGATACTCTCTTATTCTGATAACACTTCTTTTCGCAGCGCTGACTTCAACTGCTTCGCCGGATTCTGATACGATCATTATCAGATCTGACGGAAGTTCTGAAAGAATCAGTCGTGATCTGGATAGTCTTATCAATACCTGGTATGTAAATATTGCGGTAAAAAATAAACCTGTTGAGTATACCGGCGATACTGCTGTACTGCAATATCCTGATTCTGTTTATATTAACCGACTTAGTAAGGTGAACTCCATAATAAAACTTCCGTATAACAATATTATCAGAAACCATATTCATGTATATACTATCAGACAAAGGGATAAGTTCAGTGCAGTCCTGGGGCTTATGGACTATTATTTTCCGATGTTTGAAGATGTATTTGATTCTTACGGACTTCCGGCTGAACTGAAATATTTGGCAATTATTGAATCTGCCCTTAATCCTAATGCTGTTTCGAGGGTTGGTGCAACCGGACTGTGGCAATTCATGTACAGTACCGGCCGGATGTACGGATTAACCATAAATTCAGTGGTTGACGAACGTCGCGATCCATTAAGATCGACTCATGCTGCTGCCAGGTTTATAAAGGACCTTTATGGCATTTATAACGATTGGATACTTGTAATTGCAGCCTATAACTGCGGACCGGGTAATGTTAATAAGGCCATAAGGAGATCAGGAAATAAAAAAGATTACTGGGAGATTTTCTATAATCTGCCACGTGAAACCAGAGGCTATATTCCCCAGTATATCGCGGCTGTTTACGGAGTTAATTATTACATGGAGCATAACCTGATTCCTATGCCTCTGAATATTCCGGTAGCCATCGATACAATAATGATAAATAAAGATATACACCTGGCGCAGATCTCTGAAGTCATGGGTATTCCACTGGGAGAGTTACGTGCGCTTAATCCCCAGTACAGGACAGGGCTGATACCGGGTTCTTCCAAACCCCTGGCGCTGACACTTCCAATGACTCATCTTGGTGATTTTATTGACCTGAATGATACTATAAGACGGTACAAACCTGATGTTTATCTTAATAAGTCCACCCAGATAGCCGACCCTACAAGGTCATCATATCTCCCGGCTGATCCGAAAGGTAAAACCAAGCTTATATATACTGTTCAGGAAGGTGATAATCTTGGTTATATTTCAGAGTGGTACAGGGTGGGTTTATCGGACCTCAGGTACTGGAACAATATAAACCGGAATACCATAAGGCTGGGACAGAAGCTTGTTGTTTATGTTGATCCGGCAAAATCTGAGTATTATTCAAAGATCAGTTCCATGACTTTTGCCGAGAAGCAGAAGATGGCAGGCAAGACTGTACCGGCAAATACAAATCCGATTGCATCAAATGAACCATTTGAGACTGATGGCGAGTATGTTATCCATACGGTTCGCTCTGGTGATACAATCTGGGACATTGTAAAATTGTACTCGAATGTGACTTCAGGCCAGATACTTGCATTGAATAATATCTCTGATCCGGCCAGGATTCATATCGGGCAGAAGCTGAAGATCAAGAAGAAAAGCTGATTCTTTTCTAAAATATGCGCCCTTTAAGGTCATTTCTGATAATTCTGATCTTTCTGGCTTGTTTTACCGGGTTGCATTATGTGGTTCCGGCAAGTCAATTGTTCCCTCCTGCAGAGGAATTTCTTCCCGAAAAGTTAATCGATTTTTTCCGGCATAGGGAGAATCTCACATTACCTCTGCATTCAGATTCCATTAACTCCGGAATAATTAAGGTATCTGTTCAGGCGGACTCAACCGGGAAGTCTGATTCACTTACCCGGATTACTGAAGAGCCATACAACGATCCACTCCGCGGATTTCTTGATTCTCTTGATAATTCTACCGGACAGATAAGAGTGATCTATTATGGCGATTCCCAGATAGAAGGTGACCGTTTTACTTCATACATACGGCAAACTTTGCGTAAAAGGAATCCGGGAACAGGTCCGGGCCTTTTTCTGCCTCTTATGCCGGTTATGCATACCCGGTCAATAGTTGTAAGGTCCTCATCAAACTGGCAGAAATATAACTATCTCTCATATAAGAACAGGCATATATCTCATAACCGGTTGGGTCCTTTCATGGCAATATGCAGGTACCTTCCCGAGGGCAGGATATCTGCTGTACCGGAGAATGCCTTTGTACGTGTAGAACCTTCATATCTAGCCGATAGTGCATCGGCAGAATATGACATTCTCAGGCTCTTCTATATCAACAGGGAAGGCATTGTAAGGTTCTCTGTTAAGGCCGATGGCAAATATGTATTTAACGACACACTCAGCAGGACAAGAGAGCTAGAAGAGATATCCTGCAGGCTGAATGGAGCAAGAGATATTATACTCGAATTCTCAGGGTATGTCAGTCCTGATATTTACGGTATAAGCATTGAGAGCGGGAAGGGCGTGATAGTTGATAACATTCCTCTGCGTGGAAGCGCCGGATTGGAATTCACAATGGTTGACAGGAAAACACTCGCTGCATCATATCATAGGCTTTCACCCGATCTTATAGTTTTGCAGTTCGGACTGAATATTGTTAAGAACGTCAGGGAAGAGTATGCCTACTATCAGAAAGGACTGGAAAGACAGCTTTCACTTCTGGGTGAGATTGCCCCTTCAGTACCGGTTCTGCTGGTAGGAGTGACAGATATGGCATCAGATGAGGGAGGTAATATAAAGTCCTATCCGAATATCCCTGCCATTATTGATGCCCAGAAAAAGGCTGCTGAAAAAGCAGGGGCTGCTTTCTGGGATTCATATAGTGCGATGGGGGGTGATTCTTCAATCTACAGGTGGTCAATGAAAAAGCCCAACCTTGCCACCGGGGACTACACTCATTTCACTTACAGAGGAGCAGATACGCTTTCGAAGATACTTACAGATGCTAATTTCAGAGATAGAATAAGCGATACATCAGAATCGGCAGGTTTCAGAACTGATTCAGTTTATGTCAGCCGGGAGGTACCTGTATCGGCAGAGGTAGGTAGTGATCAAATTGATGATAAAAACATTCCAGGGAAGTTAATCTCCTTATTGTTCAGCTATGATCCTGAAAACCCGATGATCTTCTCAACACCGGTCTTCTGGATTTTCATTCTGGTCGTACTTGCAGGTTACAGCATTATTTACAGGAGAAAGTTTCTCAGGAATTTTTATCTTCTGATAATCAGTCTTTTCTTTTATTATAAGTCGGGAGGTCTGTTCCTGTTCCTTCTTCTTTTTATTACTGTCGTAGATTTTACATGCGGATTGCTGATACATAATTCCAGAACAAGCTTCATGAGGAGGTTTTACGTTCTGCTGAGTATTATATCAAATCTTGGCATCCTTGCGTACTTTAAGTATACAGGATTCTTTGTGGAGATTGCCAATGATATTTTTGGAACTGACATTAAGGTTCATGATTACCTGGCTGATTTCTCAAACTCAATGCTCGGCACAAGTTATGATATTACCAATATAATTCTTCCTGTTGGCATCTCCTTCTTTACATTTCAATCGCTCAGCTACATCTTCGATGTTTACAGGAAGAGGATGTCGCCTGTCAGGAATATAGTTGATTTCGGCTTTTTTGTTTCATTTTTTCCGCAACTTGTTGCAGGGCCTATTGTGAGGGCTTCCGAATTTATCCCTCAGCTTTATCATGAGTTTCAGCTTTCAAAAAGGGAATTCAGCCATGCCCTGTTTCTCATCTCCAAGGGGCTGATAAAAAAGATCATCATTTCAGATTTCATTGCAGTGAACTTTGTCGACAGGATCTTTGATGCACCTGCATTGTATTCAGGTTTTGAAAACATGATGGGAATCTACGGATACGGGCTTCAGATTTACTGTGATTTTTCGGGATACACCGATATTGCAATAGGCCTGGGACTGATATTTGGATTCAGGTTCCCGATAAATTTCAATTCCCCTTACAAAGCCTCCGGTGTAACCGATTTCTGGAAGCGCTGGCACATATCCCTCTCCAGGTGGCTGAAAGACTATCTGTATATATCACTGGGAGGCAACAGGAAAGGCCGGCTAAGAACATATATCAACCTGATGCTGACGATGCTGCTTGGCGGTTTATGGCATGGGGCTGCCCTGAGGTTTGTGATATGGGGAGGATTACATGGAATTGGTTTGGTTATCAATAGAATCTGGGAATCAGTAACAAAGGGACGTATCCTCAAGGGCAGGGCAGGAAGAGTAATAGGGATTTTTATCACTTTCAATTTTGTAAGTTTCTGCTGGATATTTTTCAGGGCTCCCGATATGGATAGCGCGTTGATTATGCTAAACCAGATCGTATACGGTTTTTCACCCGGGTCATATATGACTGTCATACCGGCTTACAGCAGTGTCTTTTTACTGATGGCAGTTGGTTATGTAATTCATTTTCTTCCTGAAAAGGTGAAGGAATCTTACAGAGGTCTGTTCATCAGGATCCCGGTTATTCTGCAACTGGCAACTGTAATGCTCATTGCAATACTCCTTTACCAGATGAGGACAACAGATGTAATGCCATTTATTTATTTCAGGTTTTAAATCCGGGATTAAATCTGTAATTTTATTTGAGGAATTCCTGACATTAAAATTAATCTTAACACTTATGAAAAAGTATCTCCCACTGATCCTTCTGTTAATTCATGGATGCACCGATGAAAATCCATATACAGCAGTACCTGAAAGAATTGATTTCAGGGAGTTTGAGAATCCTTCGGCAAAATACCGGGCTGTTCCTTTTTATTCACTGAATGACCTGCTGGATTCTGCTGAACTTGACCGGCATGTAGATGAATTTGCCAGGGGAGGGTATGGAGGTGTATATCTTCACAGCCGTACCGGTCTTCTGACCGAGTACCTTGGCTCAGACTGGTGGAAGGTAATGGATGCAGGACTTAAGGCATGCCAGAGGACAGGTACATATGCCTGGTTCTATGATGAAGATAAATGGCCCAGCGGTTTTGCGGGAGGCCTTGTGCCTTTAAAGAGTGAGGATTATCATGCTCGTTGCCTCGTGAGGCTTAAACGAAATGAACCATTGCCATCAGGATCAAAAATTCTTACAAAAGACAGTACCTATTTTTATATCGAATATAAAATGAGGAGCGGGAATGCATGGTATAACGGTACCTGTTATGTTGACCTTCTCAATCCGGCAACTGTGAAGGAGTTTATTGCCTCAAGCTATTCTCCTTATGCTGAGAGGTATGCAGAACACTTTGGAAAATCAGCTCTTGGTATTTTTACCGATGAGCCTCAGATGATGTTTGCCACCGGCGATTTCAGACATGATGGAGTACAGCCATTTTCACCTGTTATAATCGATAAGTTCCGGAAGGATAACGGTTATGACCTTTTGCCTGTTATTGGTTCCCTTTTTGACACTTTACAGGGTTATGAGAAAGTGCGGCTTGATTATTTCAGAACTGTTGCCAGTCAGCTTGAACTAAGCTTCAGTAAACAGATTGGTGATTTCTGTGCATCAAATAATATGATATTTACAGGACATTATAACGGAGAAGAAGGACTGGCCACAGTACGTAACAACGTTGGCAACCTTATGCTCCAGTTAAGAAATATGCAGCAGCCGGGGATGGATCATCTGGGCCTGCATATAGATAATGCGCTGAATGTATCGCGGCAGATATCATCGGTTGCTAACCAGTATGGGATAAGTCGCAGATTGTCGGAGGCTTACGGGATCAGCGGTCAGAATATGAATTTTGAGGACCGGGCATGGATAGCATCATGGCATACCCTTACAGGAATAAACCATCTGTGCCCGCACCTGGCCCTTTATAGTATGAAAGGTACCCGTAAGAGAGATTACCCTCCCACACTCAGCTTCCAGCAGCCTTACTGGTCATACAATAAGCTGCTTGAAGATTACACTGCGAGGCTTTGTTATATTGCAACTACCGGGAAGTATGAGCCTGAGTTCCTTGTTGTACACCCTCTTGAAAGTGAATATATCGAGCCTGTAAGCTTCCGGGTAACCTGGACCGAAAGGAATGGCAAATATCTTGGAGTTCTGGGGATCCTTCAGGATAATCATCGCGATTATGATCTTGGTGATGAGCAGATTATAGCAGAGGAAGGATCTGTAAACGGAAATTATATTACAGTAGGAAAACAATCATACAAGGGAGTGATCCTTCCTTATATGCTGACCATCAGGCAAAGCACTGTTGATCTGCTGAAACGTTTTGCTTCAAGGGGGGGCAGAATTATTTCCGTTGAAATGCCTCTTTATATTGACGGGATAAAAGATGCAGAAAAGCTGGGGGAACTGAAAAAAATTGTTACCCTGGTAACCAGAGAAGAGCTCCCGACTGCCATCGGAAGAGAGCTGATACCAAATGTAACAGTGGAAGGAGAGGATGCCGGGAATGTATGGGTAAGTCACAGAATGGCACAGGGAAAGCATATCCTGCAGGTTACGAATACTTCAAGACTGAAAACAATACGATGCAGGATCAGCTTTAAAGAGAGATCAGAAAATATTGTTCTGCTCGATCCGGCTTATGGGAAATGTTACAGCATAAATAACAGCGATGGATACGAGTTATTACTGAATCCAGCCCGGAGCTATATACTTACAGACAAAAGCATTGTAGACGGACCGGTTTTTTCCGGTGAATATAAATTCCCTTCAGGAGAGAAAGAGTTGTTGAAACTTGCCGGCGAATGGCAGGGTAAAAGACTTGATGTTAATTCATTAACACTCGATTTTGCAGGATATTCTGTTGACGGAGGAAAAACATTCAGTGCTCCTGAACCGGTAATAGGGATTCATGAAAGATTTACAGGGAAACAGTACAACGGCCCCCTGATCCTGTCATATGATTTCAGGGTTGAATCAGTACCTTCCTCATGCAGACTTGTCCTTGAACAGCCTGAAATGTATACTAAGATCGAAATCAACGGTCAGAGAGTGAACTTTGACGGCAAAGCCTTTTACAGGGATATTTCATTTAAATCTGCCCCGGCTGACAATATGCTGAAAAAGGGTGCCAACAGTGTTACTCTCGTCCTCGATTACAAGGCTCCTTTACAGGAAAGCCGCAAGCAGGCTGAAAGGTATGGCAGCGAGATAGAGAGTATATACCTGACAGGTGATTTTGGAGTAAATGCTGAGATATCAAAAAGACCTTCAGAGCCTTCGCAGCATAATGCGAGAGGTTTTCTTATTCCAAAACCTGTTCAACATTTTAAATCATTTACTCTTGCCGGTGAAAAGGAAACTTTTACCGGGGATCTGGTAACTCAAGGTTATCCGTTCTATAATGGAAGTTTTGTGCTTCAGAAATCGTTTAACATTGAAAGGATTGAAAAGAATAAAAAATACATCCTGAAATTTCCATTGAGTGAGGCAATTGTGCTGACGGTGAACCTTAATGGCAAAGATATGCCTCCGGCAGCCTGGTCTCCATGGGAGGTAGATATCACTGATGCCATTATCAATGGGAATAATTCGATTTCGGTTACCCTGATAAATTCACTTCGGAATCTGCTGGGGCCGCACCATAATGCAGAAGGAGAGCTAATCTCGCTATCTCCTGAAAGCTTCACAGGAAGAAGTACCTGGACAACAAGGAGGCCAGGGGAGAATGACTGGTATGAGAGACGGCTTATGGGACCGGACAGCACCAATATATGGAGAGATGATTACTGCATTATACCGTTTGGTTTACTCGAAGATGCAGTAATTATAGAAAGGAATTAGATGTAAAATAATGAGGCTGGCGAGGGTCGGTATTTACCCCCAACCCCCCAAGGGGGGCTTTAGAAGTAAGAACAATAGAACAAACGATTTAAGAATTAAGAAGTCTGAAATTCTTATTTCGCTGTTCAAATGTTCTTCATTCTGATTTCATAAAGTCCCCCCTGGGGGATTTAGGGCATAGCCGTCAACCTAATGGTAATTTTATGGTAGAAGAGAATGGTATAACTTTCCCCTCCTTTTGAAGGAGGGGTGGCCGCAGTACATTGATAATTATAATATTACAAAGGTTAATTGCGGCCGGGGTGGTTGATGTGTGCTCTGAACAGATCTCGAACTAAGGGATCTGATGCTGTAATTAAGATGAGAGTATGGCCTCTCACAGGGACGTACAGGTGTACCTGGAAACCGCCCCTCGGTGCCAAACGGGCAACTGTGAGGTACAAAACGGTAAGGGGAAAAGGTCCTATCGAAAGGATCAGGTGAGAAAAGGAAAGATGAATGCAAATGAACCTTCGATGAAATGTCGAGAAACCGAACAATCTGTCAAAACCGCCGGTCCATCAACGCTGGGGGACTTAAGTGCAGCGGTTACCTGTTTACTGGCTGCATGGCAGACGGCATAAAGGAGGCATGATTCCTATTCAGGCTTAATTATGGAACAGAGGAACTCATACAAGGATGATAAAGGAAAGGCTCAGCCGGGAGAAGTCTCCGGGAGGCCGAAGACTGATGACTTGTATGAAGGCAGACTCAGTCGTAGTAGTGAGGAAGCTCCTGTAATGGGAGTGGAGCGAAGGGCTGAGGTTATACAGTTGAAATTGCCGTTATCACCCCTGGATAACCGGGGAAGGAATATGACAATGGAGACGAAAAGCATACCGGTTACCCAGGAGATGGTAATCGCGGCCTACAAAAGAGTGAAGAAGAATAAAGGGGCAGCTGGGATAGATAATGAGACACTGGAGATGTTTGAAGCGAAGCTGACAGACAACCTGTATGTGATCTGGAATCGATTAAGCTCAGGCAGCTACCGGCCGACTTCAGTTCTTGAAGTAGAAATACCTAAGGATGATGGGCGAAAGCGTAAGCTTGGAATACCCATAGTTAGAGACCGGATTGCCCAACAGGTTATCAAAGATTATCTTGAGGCCCGATTTGAGGCAATATTTTCGGAAAACTCATACGGATATCGTCCAATGAAGAGTACTCATCAGGCAATCGCACAGGTTCGTAGGAATGTGCGGGAATACCAATGGGTTATTGATATGGACATATCCAACTTCTTTGACAAGATGTCACACGAGTTGCTGATGAAGGCAGTAGAAAGGCATGTCGAGGAAAAATGGGTAAAGATGTATCTGACTCGCTGGCTTGAAGCACCCATAGAAGATAGAAAGGGAAACAAGCGGGTCAGGACGGGGGAAGGAACACCGCAAGGAGGAGTTATCAGTCCTCTTTTAGCTAACCTATTCCTTCATTACGCTTTTGATAAGTGGCTTGGAAAGACCTATCCGAAGCTTCCATTTGTCAGATATGCAGATGATATTATCGTTCATTGCAACACGCAGCAGGAAGCCGAAGAAGTTCTAGAGGCCATAAAAATGAGAATGGCAGAATGCAGGTTGGAACTGAATGCAAAGAAGACGAAGATTGTATTTTGTAAGAGGACGAGGCGCAAGGCCAACTTCAAGACAGTACAGTTTGACTTTCTAGGCTTTAGTTTTCAGCCACGGCCGACTCTGAATAAGCAAGAGGGGAAGATGTTCTTAGGATATGATTGTGCGATTAGCGGAAAGAAAGAGAAGAAGATTATTGATGAGATACGCAAGTCTAATTTCCATCGATGGACCAATAGTGATATCTACCAGATAGCTGAATTCTTTAATCCAAAGTTCAGGGGGTGGATAGACTACTATGGTAAATACAGGAAATATGAAATGCAGTGGATTTTTGATATCTTCCATCGTAGATTGAATAAATGGGTGGTTAATCGGTATAAACGGTTTAAAGGGAGTTATAAGCAAGCTGCGCATTGGATAAGGGTTTTTGCCATTAGGCAACCCGATCTATTTGTGCACTAGCATCATGGCTTTCTACCTCGTGTGGCTTTTGTATAACAAGAGCCGTATGATGCGAGAGTATCACGTACGGTTCTGTGAGAGGTTAGGGGTGAAATCCCCCTTTCCTACTCGATTGGTTTGTCAGATCTCTTCTTATTTTTTATTGAATACTTTCCTTATCTCACTTTTTAAATATTCAGGTTCCCGGAATACAAATCTGTTTTCAAATCTTAATACAGTGAATCCTAAGCTCTCTATGAATTTATCCTTGTTTTCGTCTTCCTGTATTTTATTGTATTCGCCGTGGTAATCTCCGTCAAGTTCAATAACAAGTTTTTCTGAAGGACAACAGAAGTCGACAATATAACTACCAATACTGTATTGTCTCCTGAATTTTCTTCCGTCAAGTTGTTTTGATTTTAACATCTCCCATAATTCTGCTTCAGCCGAAGTGGATCTTTTCCTGAGAGATGATCTGAAAGATTTAAGGCCTTTTCTGTTGAAGAGGTTTTCGTTTTTCATAGATATAAAGATAAAAAAACAAATAAATCAACCACCCCGGCCGGGAAATGGATCTTGTAAATATCAGATAATCAATCGTCCCGGCCACCCCTCCTTCAAAAGGAGGGGAAACTTTTTCAAGTCTCCTCATTTATAAATATACCCTTAGGTTGACGGCTATGGGCTTTAGGGGTGGATTTAAGTAAAGAGACTTTTAAGACAGCCCCTATTTATAAGTAATCAATTGTGTTTGACCGGTTTTTAACAAAGGGAGCAACAGCCCGGTTGAAAATGCCCTGCACATAGGCAATAGCCATACCATAGTTAGTAACAGGGACTCCGGCTTTTATTGCAGAATGGAGCCGGTTATGAAGCTGTCTTCTTGTTATCATGCATCCCCCGCATTGAATAATGAGTGAATAATCAGTAACCGGTCGGGGTAACTTATCAAGCCCTGCAACAACATCATATTCAATAGTTTTGCCTGTGAAATTTGAGATCCACCTTGGTATTTTCACCCTTCCGATGTCATCGCACGCAACATGATGAGAGCAGGATTCAAGAAGGAGCACCCTGTCGCCATCCTTCAGGCCGGATATTTTTGTGGTTCCCTTAAGATAGCTTTCAAAATCACCTTTAAAGCGTGCCAGCATTATGCTGAAACTGGTCAGAGGTATGTCGCGCGGAACGGAGGCATCGGCTTTATTAAAGACCTGTGAATCGGTTACTGCAAGAGCAGGCCTGATTCCGGTTTTTTTCAAAAAAGCATCGACCTCAGTCTCCTTGATAACAATTGCCACTGCATCATTGTCGAGGATATCCCTTATTGCCTGCACCTGGGGTAGTATGAGCCTGCCTGCCGGTGCCTCAATATCGATTGGTGTTATCAGCAATACAATATCACCATAGCTTATAAGATCTCCAAGAAGGGCAGGGGTCTTATAAGAATGTTCAGGGATTGTGCTTCCAATAAGAGAAATAAGCTCTTCGTAATTACGTTTATCGGTTGATGAAAACTCAAACAGGGTGGATCCTGTGGATGCGAAAACTGCATTTCTAAACTCATCAGTTGGTTCTTCGATATCTGATTTGCTGTGTATTATAATATAGGTAAGATCATAATCATTGAACTTACCGACAAGATCATTCTCAAATCCGCCCCAGGAATTATTTGTCACTATCAGCAGGGCAAGGTCGATAATTTCAAGAGTCCTCAATGTTCTTTCGATCCTCTTCTCTCCAAGCTCACCTGAGTCATCAATACCTGCCGTATCTACAAGAATAACAGGTCCGAAACCGGTTATTTCAAATGATTTCTTAACAGGATCGGTTGTTGTTCCTGCATGATCAGACACTATGGCAATATCCTGTCCCGCCAGGCAGTTTATCAGGCTGCTTTTGCCATTGTTCCGGCGACCATAAATACCAATATGTGGTTTTGACTCTCTCCCTTTGGACATTCTGAAATAATTATTGTATAAAAATAGGAAATTTTATCCATTGATTATTCTGCGAAAATCTGCGGGATCTGCGGGAAAAATGCACACTTCATTTTCAGCTGGTACCGCTGATAGACACAGATTTAACTTAATAATAGTTAAGCGAGATCTTCTATAGAGAAGCCCATTTTCAGAAGATTGGCTGGCTGAAGGATCCTACGGAGTTTCTCGTTTTCTATTGATTGAAGGAGTGAATTGGCTTCATAGATATCTATGCTTTTATCTTTCATGATCTTAGCCAGTTCTGCTGCCTTGTGATAACCTATGTGCGGTACAAGTGCTGTTGTGACTGATGGACTGAATACCATAGCTTTATATCCTGCAGGCTCATTAATCACAAGTTCTTCAAAAAGGTTTTGCAGTATTGTGATATTGCATGAAATCAAAAGGTTAAGACTTTCAATCAGAGCGCAACCAATTGAAGGAAGATATGCGTTCAGTTCGAGAGTGCCTTGTCCGCTGAGTGAGCTTACAAGCATATCGTTAGCATACACCCTGTGAGCGGATGAGATAACAAATTCAGAAATAACCGGATTTATCTTGCCGGGCATAATTGAACTGCCGACCTGACGTGATGGTATGGATATGGTTTTTTCTCCTGCAATGTCTGAAGCCAGGAGCCGGATATCGGAAGAGATTTTTTCGAGATTCACTGCATGAGCCTTTAATGTGGCATGGATCTCAACCCACTTATCCTGGTTTGAAGTGGCATCCGGCATGTTTTCGGCATGTGCCAGCGGCAAACCTGTAAGCTTCCTGAGTTCCGGGACCACCTCCATAATAAAGAATCCTGGTATTGATAAGCCTGTCCCGATGGCACCCCCGCCAAGGTTTACCATTTTAATCCGTTCGTTGCATTTTGAAACTCTCCACCAGTCCCTCGACAGTGCATTATTGTATGTGCTGAACAGAATTCCAAATGAGGAAGGAACTGCTTCCTGCATCTGTGTATATCCGGGACGCATCTTATCTCTTGATGTTTTTTCAAGGTTCTCTACCTTCTGACGGAGCAAATTGATCTTGTTTTCAAGTTCGGTAAGAAGCCTCATTACAGCAACAGTGAGGGCTGTCGGAATAACATCGTTTGTCGACTGGTAAATATTGGCATGCTCCGTAGGGTCAATATAAGTGTATTTTCCACACTTATTCCCGGTTGCCAGAAGAGCAAGGTTTGTTATTATCTCGTTGACATTCATATTGATGCTTGTTCCCGCACCTCCCTGAACTGCAGGAACTATGAAACTTTTGAAATGGCTGCCCTCTGCAATCTCTTCTGCAGCTGCACATAATGCATCAAGTATTTTATCATCAATAATCTTTAATGATCCTGTTCTTCCAGGTTTTTCTGCTGAAGCATCTCTGAATTTCCTGAAGGTGTTATAGCAGGCCAGTTTAACTGAGCCTGTGGCTTTATACCATTCAACCGGAAAGTGGGTGTTGCCGGGAAAGTTACCGGCAGCCCTCACGGAATGAATTCCGTAAAGCGCATCTGACGGGATCTCTATCCGGCCAAGGCTGTCATTTTCTGTGCGGTACATCTGTTTCAGTTATTATTCCCTGATACAGGAAGGGCATAGGCAGCAACATCATTACCTTTGATCTCGTCGGGGCAAAGGATGATGAGCCTTTCAAGTACATTCCTGAATTCCCTGATATTCCCGGTCCACTCGATTTTCTGAAGTTCTTTGATAGCATCCTTCCTGATTACCTTTTTACTCATTCCGTACTCATTGCAGATGAGAGTATTAAAATGGTCGGCAAGCAGGGGTATGTCATCACTTCTCTCATTCAGAGAGGGAACATGTATAAGAATGACGCTAAGTCTGTGATACAGATCCTCGCGGAAGCCATTATTCTCGATCTCTTTTTTAATATTCTTATTCGTGGCTGTAATTACTCTTACGTTAACATGTATATCCTTCTCGGATCCAACCCTTGTTATCTTGTTTTCCTGAAGGGCTCTGAGCACCTTTGCCTGGGCTGAAAGGCTCATATCTCCTATTTCATCGAGGAAAAGGGTTCCTCCGTTAGCCTGCTCAAATTTGCCTATCCTCTGTTTTATGGCGGATGTGAAGGAGCCTTTTTCGTGTCCGAATAATTCACTTTCAATAAGTTCAGACGGGATGGCCGCACAGTTCACCTCGACAAAGGGACCCTTAGCCCGGTGGCTTTTTTCATGAATCTGGTGTGCAACGAGTTCCTTGCCTGTCCCATTCGCTCCGGTTATCAGCACTCTTGCCTCAGTAGGGGCAATCCGGTCAATCATCTTCTTTACATTTTCAATTGCCTCGGACTCCCCTACAATTTCATACATTTTACTCACTTTGCTTTTCAGCACGTGTGTCTGTGTGATAAGCGAAGACTTATCCATAGCATTCCTGATTGTTATCAGAAGCCGGTTGAGGTCAAGAGGCTTTTCAAGGAAATCGTATGCCCCTTTTTTGATCGCTTCAACAGCAGTATCTATATTTCCATGTCCTGATATCATAACTACAGGAATATCGGTTGACTGCTCTGTTATCTTAGCGAGAACCTCTATGCCATCCATCTTTGCCATCTTAATGTCGCAGAGGACAATATCATAGCTGTTTGCAGAAAACATCTCAAGACCTATTGGTCCGTCTTCTGCAAGATCAACCTCATGCTTTTCGTATTCCAGAACCTCTTTCAGAGTGTTCCTTATGGCTCTTTCGTCGTCTATTACCAGTATCTTAGACATATATCTGCTTGATAATTATAATTTTCATTAAGAAACTGGCTGAAGGCATATGGCTTAAGGCAAAAGGGATCAAATGAATCGGACTCTGTACTTCCTTACGCCTTACAGCCTTAGCCCTTCGCCTATCCACTATATCTTAACCATTTCCACATCTCTTTCCATGAGGTCTTTTTGCCATACATCAGAATGCCCGTGCGGTAGATCTTTGCAGCCATCCATACAAAACCTATGAATGTCACCACCATCAGAAGCATTGATATTCCTATCTGCCAGAAAGGTACTCCGAATGGAATACGGGCCATCATAACAATCGGAGAAGTCAGCGGGATCATTGAACACCAGAATGCAACAGGGCTATCCGGATTCTGCATGGTTCCCATGGCTACCATAAGGCCTATTATTATAGGAACAGTTACCGGCAGCATGAATTGTTGTGTTTCGGTTTCATTATCGACTGCTGAACCTATAGCTGCAAATACTGACGCATAGAGAAGGTAACCGGTAATAAAATAAAAGATAAAACAGAATATTATGAGCAACCATGGCTGGTTCATAGCACTGTCAAAAAGTCTCGAAAATTCACTGAGCTCCGGCGACATATTATCTGTCCTGACATTGTCAGCAACAACCTGGTTCCCTTCCATAAGATTCTGAGGAATTGTCTGTGTCATCTTTGTGATTCCTGACTTATCAGAGATAACAGATTTTACGCTTGTAGTTATTGCAGCAGTAAGAATTACCCATATAAGAAACTGGGTAAGTCCTACCAGGGCAATTCCGATAATTTTACCCATCATTAGCTGAATGGGTTTAACAGATGAAATAATTACCTCGACCACCCGGCTTGTTTTTTCCTCAATCACACCGCGCATTACCTGGGTACCGAATATAAAGACCAGCATATACATAAGAAATCCGAAGATATATGCCAGCGCCATTGATATACCGGTGCTGGTCTTTTTTACAGTTCCGGTTTCATCCAGCTTTTTTGTCTGCACCGAAACGTTAGTCTGGATGGTTTTCATGATTTCATCCAGGTTCCCCAGGTTATATGCAGCCAGCTTTTGTTTTTCAATATCTTTTTCAAGTGATCGTTCGATATGTTCCAGGAGACCAATAGGAGGTTGTTTTTTGGAAATAAGATCGATGGCATTAGGTGTATTTATTATCTCCGGATAAATAATCAGGACTCCATAGTAGCCAGCCGCCTCAAATTTACTTGTAAGATCTTCAGTACTGGTGTTCTCAAGGTAAACAAACTCAGCCTCCTTTGTATTTTTAATAACACCCTTAAAAAGATCTGATTTTTCCTCAATGACAGCAATCTTTTTTAAGTCGCCCTTGTCGTTCATCATAAGGACGGTTGGAACAATAATTATTGCAGCCATCAAAAGCGGTGCAAGAATTGTCATAATGATGAATGACTTCTTCCTGACCCTTGTGACATATTCTCTTTTGATTATTACGGATATCTTATTCATAGCGTGATAATTACAGATATAGCATAAGGCGTTAATTACTGGCTCCGACAACCCTGATGAAGATCTCGTTCATCGATGGAAGGGCAGGATTGAAAGAGACGACATTTCCTGATTTCATTGCAGTCAGAAGAATGTCATTGGTTTTTATGTCACCAGTGGTCTTCAGCCTGATTGTGCTTTTGTTATTTTCAAATTTGCTGTTGAGTATGTTATAGTGGCCATTACCGTCTATTTTCACCTCTCCTTTAAAAACCAGGTCGTATTCATTGGCAGCCCATTTATTACGAATCTCATCAACACTTCCCTCGAGAATGGTTTTGGCTTTGTCGATGAGAGTTATGTTGTCGCACAGCTCTTCAACAGATTCCATGTTATGAGTCGAGAAAATTATTGTAGCTCCCTTTTTACGCAGGAAGAGGATTTCATTTTTTATTATCTTGGTATTTACCGGGTCGAATCCGGTAAATGGTTCATCAAATATCAGGAGTTTTGGTTCATGAAGTACAGTTATGATAAACTGAACTTTTTGCGCCATGCCCTTTGATAATTCTTCAACTTTCTTGCCCCACCAGTCGGTTATCTCAAGTTTATTAAACCAGTACTTAAGTCTTTTCATTGCCTCAGTCCTGGTCAGACCTTTCAGCTGCGCAAAGTAGAGAGCCTGTTCTCCCACCTTCATCTTCTTATACAGACCTCTCTCCTCGGGGAGATAACCTATCAGCAGGACATCTTCAGGTTTCAGTTTTTTCCCGTTGAGGAACAATTCCCCTGAATCGGGACCTGTTATCTGGTTAATGATTCTGATAAGAGTTGTTTTTCCTGCACCGTTAGGGCCAAGCAGTCCGTAGATGCTTTGTTCCGGTACGGCTATGCTGACATTATCCAGAGCCAGCTGATCACCATACTGTTTGGATACATTCTTTGCTTCAAAAAGAGCCATTGTAGGTTGATATTATTGCGACTTTAAACTATATTGTAAATATAGAAAAAGTATGTGATTGACAGCATCACTGCTCAAAGTATCCCCTCATTCTTTCAAAAAATCCTTTGTCATTCTTATCCGGATCAGGTACAAATGACTTCGATTCCCTGAATTTCTCAAATATCTTTAGCTCATCTTTGTTAACGCTTTTTGGTATCCATACGTTAACATTGACAAGCAGGTCGCCTCTGCCATAACCGTTTACTTCGGGAAGTCCCTTTCCTCTCAGGCGAAGTATTCTGCCAGGCTGTGTGCCAGGTTCTATTTTTATTTTAACATTATTATCAACCGTAGGGATCTCTACGTGTGTACCGAGGACTGCATCAGGAATGCTGATGAACAAATTATAAATCAGGTCATTGCCTTCCCTTATCAGGTCAGTGTGTTCTTCTTCGTCTATTACTACAAGCAGATCACCGCTAATGCCTCCCCTTCTTGGTGCATTACCTTTTCCGCTCACGGTCATCTGCATCCCTTTTCCAACTCCGGCAGGGATATTGATTTTAATTATTTCTTCCTTCTGTATAATCCCTTCACCATAACATGAGTCACATTTTTTGGTGATTGTTTTACCTTCCCCGCCACACGATGGGCAGACTGCAGTGGTCTGCATCTGGCCGAGCATTGTATTGGTCACCCTTGTAACATGCCCCGATCCGTGACACGTTGAACAGTTAGACAGGCTTGATGAATCTGCAGCTCCTGTTCCACCGCATGTGTCGCATGTATTATACTTGTTTACCTTGATCTTTTTTTCTATCCCTGTTGCAATCTCATGCAGATTTAGTTTGACCTTAACCCTCAGGTTTGTGCCTTTATTGACTCTTCTTCCTCTTCGTCCTCCACCACCAAAGGCACCAAATCCTCCGAATGCATCACCAAAAATATCTCCAAATGATGAGAAGATATCATCCATTGTCATTGTCTGACCTCCGAAACCGCTTCCTGAATTGCCCATGCCTGCATGACCAAATCTGTCATACCTCGACTTTTTCTCATCATTACTCAATACTTCGTAAGCTTCAGCAGCCTCTTTGAAATGCTCTTCAGATTTTTTGTCTCCGGGGTTTTTATCGGGATGATATTTAAGAGCCTGTTTCCGATAGGCTTTCTTAATCTCTTCCTTAGTGGCCTCTTTTGATACACCCAGTACTTCATAGTAATCTCTTTTTCCCATCCTGTCAGTTTTTATTCATTAGCCACCCAGATACTACATGTAAATCAAGTTTTATTCTATTCTCCCACTACCACCTTTGAAAACCTCAGTACCTTGTCCTGAAGATAGTAGCCTTTCAGTACAACATCTACAACTTTGCCTTTCATATCATCTTCGTTAACAGGTATCTTGGCAACTGCCTCGTGTATATCGACATTGAAACTGCTATTAAGAGCTTCAATCGCTTTTACTCCATTTTGTTTGAGGAATTCATTGAATTTGTTGTAAATAAGATCAATGCCGCTTTTCATTGCTGCACAATCCTTTGCTTCATCCATGTGCAGTATTGCCCTCTCAAAATCATCCATCAGAGGAATTATGTTCAGAAGCAGGGTTTCTCCTGCATATTTTGATAAGTCGATTTTTTCCCGCAGTGTTCTTTTCCTGTAATTGTCAAATTCTGCAGAAAGACGGATATACCTATCCTGCATTTCTGCCAGTTTTGCCACTGTTTCTTTAAGTTCTTTTTCTACTTTGTCAGTTACCTGAGCTTCTTCGGTTTTTACCTCAGAGTCTGGCTGCTGCGACATGTATGATTCCGATTCTTCAGATTTATTCGCACCGTGATCATTATTCGGTAATGTATTATCCTTATTATCAGTTATATCTGTACCCGGGTTCTCTGTTTCCTCATCCCGGGTCTTTGTCTTTTTCTTCATCATCATAGCTAAGTTTCAAAATTACATTTCATTGTTATCAAAATATCTGCCAATGAGCCGGAGTTGACAAATTGACAGTAACGGCGCAACGGCACAACGGCGTAACGGCGTAACGGCGCAACGGCGCAAGGGCACAACGTTGCAATGGCATATCAGCCTGAAAAAGATAGGATTAGAAGATTGGATTTGCCTTTAAGCCTTTGCGCCCTTGTGCCTTTGCGCCATATTTATTAATGCCTGCTGAATCCTTTTTTCTTGATGTATTGTTTATTCTGAGGTTTCCCATGGGGTTTCCCCTGAGGCTTCTTTCTTACCTGTGGTAAAAGCTCCCTTACTTCCAGGATTCTTACACCATCTGTCATTTTTAGTTTTCCCTTTGAAAGTACCTTCATATCGTTGATAATCACCTCATCGGCTACCTGGCTTCGGTTCCAGGTGACGTATGATTTTTTCATCTGATTTACAATGAGCGTAGTCAGGTACTCTTTTTCTTCACCCTCTTCCAGTTCAGTAGCAGCTTCGATCATCATGGCAATTATCCGGCCATAATGCAGAAATCTGATATTTCCCTGCATATATGGAATCTGATTTGGTTTTTCAATAAGTTTTGATACCTCCGGTACAGGGTATGGTGAATCTATGTCAAGTTCAAAATCGGCAATTATTGCCAGGTGATCCCAGAGCTTATGCTTGAAATCACCGATATCACGAAGATGAGGATTCAGGTTACCCATGATCTGGATAATTGTCTTGGCGGCACGGTTTCTCTCATCCCTGTCCTTGATTGTCCTGATATGGTCAACCATCTTCTGGACATTTCTGCCATATTCAGGCAGCGCCATTCTCTTTCTCTGGGTATTGTAATCGTAGTTCATCATGATAAAAAAATATTTGCAAAGCTAATAATTAAAAGTCATTAAAGGAAAGACATCTTTCCATTGGTTGATAGTATCAGATAAACATTAACCGATAACCTTAAACAGGAGAGTTGCAAGAAAACCTGCAAGAGCTGAAAGCCCTGTTACTGAACCACCGATATGGAAAGCCTCGGGCAGCATTGTTTCCGCAATCATGGTTAGCATAGCACCTGCTGCCATCCCATCGACCAGCGCAAACACATGAGGTTCTACATTTTCAAAGAAGATATTGCCGCCAAATGCTCCAATCCCCGTTACAATCATAATGGAAAACCACATTGTCAGTATTTTCAGATTTGACATTTTTTGCTTTCTCATACCAACTGAACTGGATAAAGCCTCGGGAAAGTTCGAGAGAAAGAGTCCGGCCAGAAGTGACATGCTCATTGTAGGATGAAGAAGAAGGCTTGACCCTATTACAATTGATTCCGGAATGCCATCGAGCATGATTCCCATCCAGATAGCCATTGAAGCATTACCATGTTCTGTTACTTCTTCGTAGATGTCTGATTGTGTTATAGCGGACTTTTTCTCATCGAAATGCTTCATTGCATCATTATACCATAAAGCCGTCTTGTCAGAGGGAAGAGTGTGATTCTTCTCAAGGAGATGGATCTTCTCAGAAACAAGTGTTTTAATTTCAGCAGCGAGTGATGGATTCAGATTTATTATACGGTCGAATGATTCCTTATTTATGATCCATACATGCATGTCGCTCTTTACTACAACATTGAAGTTATGGGTGATACCCGTCATTAATTCAACTATACCATAAGTATCGTCAGTTCTTAAGATATTAATGACCGAATTTGTACTGTCATCCATAACAATTGCTTCCCCGCTTTCGATGATGAAGAAATTATCCCCAGGATCACCCTCATGAACCATTATTTTGCCCTGCCTGTATCGATATCTGTGGAGATATGGAATCAGAGTCTGAGCTTTTGAGGGAGTAAGATTGTGAAAGAAAGCCACCTTGCTGAGTCTTTGGTAAAGCTTCTTCTGGCGGGTTGAATGTTTTTGGGTGATATGAGTGATAATAGTTGCTGTTTTTCGAAGGAAACCACCTCTGCTGTTGACTATTTTATTTAGCAAGACAAAAAAGAGACCACCGATTACCATCCCGGTTGCGAGAGGGTAGAAATGGCCTTTATCAACTGCAACTGCAACAAGGTCAATCGTCAGTGCTGCGAGGAGTGCACCGGCGCCTATTGCCATCATTGAAGCAAGTACTTTGGGTTTAGGTGTCCATTTAAGCGCAAGCACTGCCCCCAGTGGGAGTGAAACAGCACTTATCAGCCCAAAAAGGAATGCATCGAGTTCAATTATCCCGGTCATGTTCTAATAAAAGTAGTTATAAGCCAAGGAACTGTATTGCAATTCCGGAAAAGAAGATCATAGCTCCTGCAATAAGATGGCTGTATTTTTCAATCGGTTTCAGGTCGATCTTGTTAAGTCCCAGTTTGAATACCAGAACAATTGACATCATGGTAGCGATTGTAACGACTGAAAAAAGTACCGATACCAGTACCGAACCTGCAATATTGCTTTTAGCGGCAGGATACATAAGTATCGGGATCAGAGGTTCGCAGGGGCCGAATACAAAAATAAGAAAGAGTATCCAGGGAGTAGTTTTAACAACATCGTTCTGGTGAAAATGTGCATGATCTTTATGATGATCGTGTTCGTGGTAATGATTTTCACTGCTTAAATGATGGTGAGAATGGCTGTGTGTTCTTTGTTTGAGAAGTTTCCTGACACTGATTATCATATATACAAGGCCGAAGGCAATAAAGAGCCATGCTGCAATATTGCCCCGGAATGATTCCACATGGACAAGTTTTGTTACGGATATTCCAATAGCAATTCCCACAAGCCCAAGTACTACAGAGCTCAGTACATGTCCCAGTCCGCATAGGAATGTTATCCACATTGTTTTCCTGAGTGACCATTTTTTTGCCTGGCTGATGACAATAAATGGCAGGTAATGATCAGGACCCAGGAGGGTATGAAAGAATGCAAGGGATACAGCTGTAACTGACAGTAAAGCAATGGAATTATCCATGAATCAGCTTTTTATTGTGACATCAATATTTTAATAATACAATGATATTTATAAAATTTGAATTTACAGGTCTGACAGCCTGTAAAAAAGCTTAAAAACATGTTTTTATCCTTTTTTTGATGTGTTAAAAATTTAACAGCCATGAAGAGCCGTTATAGATCAGTTCATAGAAATTAATATTCTGCTTGTAAAGAAGTGAACGCGATTCACTCATAAACCTCTTCATCCGGAGATGGTAGCCTTGATCAGAAAAGAACTCTGGTTTGTTTTCGTACTCTGAGCAGGGGAGAATATAAAATTTCTTCCTGTATTTTTCCCTGGGAGAGTAAACCCAGGTAAGATAGTAATCTGCATCTGAGATGTAATATGATTCGTTTTCTCTTGTAATTTCAATCCTGGCCATTGCACCACCCCCAGTTTTGGGCTTTCGCTGGTCCGAAACAAAGTTCCCGAGAGAGTATACAGCCACACGACCTTTTGCTGCTTCCTGATTTTTTTTTATCCACACCATCTTTTGAAGTACATGAGGGTGCGATCCGATTACAATGTCGGCTCCTTCTTCAAAGATAAATTCTGAAAGATCATATTGAGTCTGCATGGGAGTATTACTGTATTCTTTGCCCCAGTGAAGGAACACAATGATTATCCCGGGATTTTTGCTCCTGGCTTTTGCTATATCTTCTGCAATGATCTCTTTATCGATTGTATTCACGATTACAGGCTTTTTAACTTCGACCCCGTTAGTACCATATGTATAGTTGAGAAGGGCAATTGACAATCCGTTCTTCTTAATGATAAGAGGGTAGAGGCTGTCTCTTTCCCCGGAACTCAGGAATGTACCTGTATGTGCAATCCGAAGGCTGTCGAGCCTGTTAATTGTACCCTTTATACCTTTTGTGCTGCGGTCTGCTGAATGATTATTTGCAGTTACCAGGCAGTCGATACCTGCATTTTTACAGGCAAGGGCAAGAGCCGCGGGAGAGTTGAACACCGGATATCCTGAGTAAGGCGGACCGGCCAGGATAACTTCAAAATTGGCAATTGCAATATCAGCCTCTGATATTGCCGGTTTGATGTATGTGAAAACAGAATCATAATTATATGTCCGGCTGATCCTGTCCTCCGCTGACCATATCTGCTGCTCATGACCCATAATGTCGCCAATAAAAAGCAGGGTGAGTTTTTCTGAAGATTTCGTCTGGGCATTACAGTAATTGTTTAAACTACTGATAATAAGCGTTATTACCAGGATCAGCCTTCTGCCGGTATCAAATAGGTGCATCACCTTCCGGTATTAATTATCTGCAAACTAAATCTGATGATAATAGTAAAGATACATTTATTTACATTTGCGGTCTCAAACATCATGGAAAAGGGCAGGATAAAAAGGATATTACTGGCTGTATGGCCCATGGTTATTGCAATACTGGTCTTTTTTCTCGTCAGAATTGCAGTAAATAACCCGGATCTGACCGAAAAGTATTACTCAGATGGTTTTTATCCCGTTATTGCCAGTACCTTCTCCTCAGTAAGCAGAATTTCCCCTTTTTCCCTATGGGATGTATTCTGGTTTGTATCAATACTGATTTTCCTGGCCGGAGTGGTGATCGTAATTCTGAGGCGAATGAAATTCCGGATCTTCTGTCTGAAAGTTGCCAGGATCATAGCACTTATGTATGCATTTTTCTATTTATCATGGGGATTCAATTATTTCCGTCCGGATATCGGGAAACGAATAGGACTTGATATCATGAAGGTTGATGAAAAACTTTTCAGATCGATGCTTGATTCCGTCATAATACTTACAAATCATAATTATGTAACTGTAGCGGCGACTGATTATTCTGAGATTAACCATAAGGTTGAAGAATCATATTCTGCTAATGCCGGAATGCTGGATATCAACTATCCGAATGGATACAGGAGACCGAAGAGCATGCTTTTCAGTAACCTTATAGCCAAGTTCGGAATAAGCGGTTATTTTGGACCATTCTTCAATGAGATAAATCTCAACAGCCGTTTGCTGCCAATGGAATACCCTTTTCTCCTGGCGCACGAGAAGGCCCATCAGTTTGGAATTTCCGGTGAAGCTGATGCCAACCTTGTTGCTTTCATAATATGCACATCATCAGATGATCGCAGACTTAAGTATTCAGGATACCTGGCCCTCCTGCTCTATTTTCTGGAAGATGCTCAGTATTTCAGGGATTACAGGGAATTTCTTGGTAAGCTTGATAAACCCGTAATTGATGAATTGAGGTTCAGGCAGCAGTATTATTTCGGTTTGCAGAATGAAGCAATGGGAAAAGCACATGAAACTGTATATGATGCATATCTTAAGTCCAATCATGTACCGCATGGTGTTGAAAACTACAACCAGGTGGTTGAACTGGCTATAAGCTGGATCACGAATGAGTCGAAATTAACAGAGTAAACTTTATACGGATCGCTTTTTATTGCTATCTTTGGCCGTTTTTGTTCAATTTTTTAAGGTTGGCAGGAACAGTAAATAAAGGATCATGGAAGGGACTGAAAAACACCTGGATATAAGGAAGCTGTCTTTTGCAGGTGTGCTGGTTACTCTGGGAATTGTTTTCGGTGACCTCGGAACAAGCCCCCTGTATGTAATGAAAGCAATTGTGAACAGAGGAAGTGTGTTCAATGATCTTCTGATATATGGATCTCTCTCCTGTATCTTCTGGACTCTGACCCTGCAGACCACCACCAAATACATAATCATTGCCCTGCGTGTCGATAATAAGGGGGAGGGTGGCATCCTGTCGCTCTTTGCATTGATGAGGCGTAAAACATCATGGGCGGCTCTTCTCACCATGCTCGGAGGGGCAGCTTTACTGGCGGATGGAGTTATTACACCTGCAATTACAGTTACCTCTTCGATGGAAGGATTGAAGTTGTTGAATCCTGATATTCCGATAGTTCCGATTGTTCTTTTTGTTTTTGGCATTCTGTTCTTTATCCAGCAATTCGGGTCTTTAAAAATCGGATCTTCATTTGGTCCCATGATGGTAATATGGTTTTCATTCCTGGCTATAATTGGGTTTTCGCATCTGATTTATCAGCCGGAGATTCTCAAAGCAGTAAACCCTGTATATGCTGCCAGGCTACTGGGCGAATATCCTGGCGGATTTGTTCTGCTCGGAGCTGTTTTCCTGTGTACAACAGGTGCAGAGGCTTTATATGCAGACCTGGGTCACTGCGGCAGATCAAATATTCAGGTTGCCTGGTTATTTGTTAAGGTAGCCTTACTGTTAAACTATTTCGGGCAGGGAGCCTGGCTTTTAGCAAATGGTGCTCCGGAACCCGGAGTAAATCCATTCTTTGCAATTATACCAGGATGGTTTCTGATCCCTGGAATCATAATTGCTACTTCGGCTGCGATTATTGCCAGCCAGGCAATTATCAGCGGTTCATTTACAATTGTCAAGGAAGCTGTTTCCCTGAATTTGTGGCCTAAAGTAAGGGTTTTAAATCCCACGCAGGTAAGAGGGCAGGTATATGTTCCGTTTGTTAACTGGTACCTGTGGGCCGCATGCAGCCTGGTTGTCATTTTCTTCAGGGCTTCATCAAATATGGAGGCTGCGTACGGACTTGCCATCACAATTACTGAGATGATGACTACATTTCTGCTTACATATTATCTGTACCAGAAAGGAGTGAATCACAGGCTTGTACTGATGATCTTTATGTTATTTCTTACTATTGAGAGCAGTTTTCTTATTGCAAACCTTCATAAATTCAATGATGGCGGGTGGTTTACCCTTTTACTTGCATCACTCTTCTTTGCAATTATGTATGGATGGTATTTTGGAAGAAAGCTGAAAAACAGGTATGTAACCTTTACCAGCCTTGACAAGTATATCGAACCACTCAAAGATCTTTCTAAAGATACCTCAGTTCCCAGAACCTCAACGAACCTGGTTTATATCATCAAGGCAAACCGGACTGACCAGGTTGAATCAAAAGTAATATATTCTATTTTCCACAAACAACCTAAACGAGCCGATACTTACTGGTTTCTTCATGTGAATATTGTTGATGATCCTAACCGGTTTGAATACCAGGTTACACAGATCATTCCGGGAATACTGATAAGGATTGATTTTAACATTGGTTTTAAGGTAGAACCAAAAATTAATCTCTATTTCAGGGAGGTCCTCGACGATCTCGTTAATTCAGGAGAAATAAAACTGAACAGCAGTTATGATTCACTCAGGAAGCATGAACTTCCAGCCGATTTCAAGTTTGTTCTGATTGACAGGGTAATGCCCCGCGATTATACACTTTCCAACAGCGAGAATCTGACACTTACACTGCACAGCATATCAAGACTCTTTTGTATTTCAGATATTAAAGCTCTCCATCTTGATTCCTGCAATACGATAGAAGAACAGGTGCCTATAACTATCAATCAGCCTATCAGCCAGAGAATAAGACGGGTAAAATAGAGTCCGGGAATTTCGTGACTATTTTAACAGGGTATATTTGTTTCTCTTAGTTCTTTTTTCTCAGAATATTATATGCACATAAAAAACCACCGTAAATGGCTCCTGAAAATCCTCCTCCTGTCTTTCCCCATGCCGATGCGAAATGCAGATTGTCGGGTAGCCGTTTGATGTCAATCGATGGCTTGCCAGGTGTCTGGGCAAATCCGTATACAGCTCCTTCCGGATTGAGTGTATACCGTCTGACTGTCGTAGGAGTGCCCACTTCATAATACTCAATCTCATCAGCGATTCCTGGGACAAGTTTCTCCAGTCTGCTGATAAAGACTTTTGCAACCTCTTCCTTTTTCGACAGATAATCATTGCGTGAAAGATTTTCCCATCCCGAAGTATAGTCGATGCAACATATAGCACCTACACTCTTCCCCCCGGGTGCAAGACCTGAATCAATCTGCCCATAATCAATAAATGTAAAGCTCCTGGTGCTGAAATCACTGCAATTATTGTTGAAAATACCGGCCTGGGATTTTATCGAATTGTCAAAGTAAAAAGTCGAGTAATGATTATGGCCGATAGTCATAAGATTATGCCTGAATCCGAAATATATTGACAGGAGGGAAGCTCCCGGTTTCTGATTGCTTATCTCTTCTTTTAGTCTTATTGCAATATCTTCAGGAAGCATCTCAGCTATTGATGGCATAGCAGCATTGGCAATTATATCGCCGGCATATGCTTTCTGAATTGTTGAAATATCTCTTCTGGTTTCCCGGTATGTTACCCCTGCCAGTTTTCCATTCTCTTTAATGAAACCGGTAACAAGATGATTAAGAACGACTTTGCCTCCATGTTTCCGGATGTACCCAGCAAGGTGATCCGATAATTTCTGTGAACCTCCTTTTATGTAACTTGCCCCCCCGTTAAAATAGCTTCCCTGGGCAACTGAATAATATGCCAGAGAGATTGAATACGGGTCATCATGGAAATAACCCAGGTTTCCAAGAAGTACAAGCTTGAGATCTTCATCTTTTATTATGGAGTCAAGGAATTCACCAACACTCTGGTCTTTATATGTTTCACCGGCCGCCGGTATTCTTTTAGGATTAAGTATCCGGTAAAAGAAAGCATCAATTCCATTAACCTCGGCCGGAAATTTATCCTTAAGAATTGCAGCTGCTGCAGCAGGATCATGAGGAATTGTAATTTCAATCCTTTCGCTCACAAAGTGGTAGAATTCAGGTACTTTCACAAATTCAACATTGTCAAACACTTCAAGTTCGGTAAAGATCCTGTTCTTCATATCCCGGGGATAAGGTCCATCCATTTCATGAAGGCCAACTTCAAGAGTAAAATCATGCCTCCTGAAAGTCGTTGCGCATCCTCCGGGTTTTGAGTGCTGTTCAATAAGCAAAACGGATTTACCCTCTTTGGCAAGTTTTGCCCCGGCAGTCAGCCCGCCCAATCCGGCACCAATTATAATTATATCGTATATCATGTTTAGTATTTTAGGCACTTCGAACTCCAGGCACTTCCACCTCAGGTATAGGATACCTTTTAAATTCTTTGGTCCTGTCGAAAAGATACCTGCAGGTTATATATTTTTTTACAGGGACACTGCCTACTGAAATAAAGATCTTTCTCATTTTGGGGTTAAAGTCTGCTACCCATGAAAACTCAACTTCGCTGTAATGAGGTTTTCTCTTAATAACTTCACGCACTTTAAGAATGAAGACCGATTCTATTCCATGATTCTGGAACTTTGGAATGACACCCATCAGAAGTCCTTTTGCCCTTGTCATGGTATTTCTTCTTTTCAGGTAAAGGAATTTTATCATGCTTATCAGGTTAAGTTTGCCATTAAGGTGTCTTAGTATCTGGTTGAGATCAGGGAACATAAGATAAATAGCGATTGGCTTGCCTTCAAAATATGCTATCCAGATAAATTCCTCATCTATAATGATCCTGGCTTTTTTGAGCACACTTTTTATATATGCTGCTTCAAGAGGTTTAAAATTCTTTTTGAATGAAGCCCAGGCCTCATTGAATACAGAAGCAAAATCATCTGTGAATTTATCCTGATCTTTCCAGTTGAAATGCCGGAATTCATACCCCGGTTTTTTTGATACCCATTCTGCAATCCTGATGAATCTGTCCGATAAGGGTTGCGTTAAGTCAAGATGAAATCCCTCCATTTTATAGTATGTCCGGAATCCATATGATTCAAATAACTCCTTGTAATACTTATGATTATAGGGGACCTCAAATGAGGGGTGTGTGAATCCGTCAACCAGCAATCCCCAGTATTTATCTGTTTCTCCGAAGTTTATGGGACCATCCATTGCTTCCATCCCTCTCATTACAAGCCATTCCTTTGCAATATCGAAAAGCATGAATGCCGCCTCTTTATCATTGATGCATTCAAAAAAACCCATGCCACCGGTTGGTTGTTCATACGTCAGAGCCAGGTTTTTGTCTATGAAAGCAGCAATTCTTCCTGCAAGGTTATTATTATCATCTGACAGTATCCATCGTTCAACTTCTCCATGATTATGGTAAGGGTTTTTTCGTGGATCGAAAATTGCCTCTATCTCATTGTCGAAAGGACACACCCAAACGGGATCATTTTTATAAATGACTCTTGCCACATCGAGAAATTTCTTTCCTGTGTTTCTGTCTGTTACCCTTATTAACTTCATATTGATACCGGCAGTCTATTTCATGTAAACCTGGTCGAGGAGCTTCTGGTATTTTTCGGCGATGAATCTGCGCCTGAGTTTCAGGGTTGGCGATAATTCTCCGGTAGCAGGAGTCCATTCATCAGGTACAAGCCTGAACCGGTTTATCCGTTCGGCAGGATTAAGCCTTTTGTTTATCTTTTTAATCTCTGAATTAAAGTAAGTCTGTATTTCAGGCTGACGGATCAGTTCGTCAGAGCCTGAGAAATCGATCTTACCTGATGATTTCAAGTCATCAAAGTATTTAAAGTTGGGAGAAATAAGGGCACTTGCAAATTTTTCATGTTCGCCCACCACCATAATCTGGTCGATGAGGGTTGATTCCCTGAAAATATTTTCAATAAGCTGAGGTGCAATGAATATTCCATTCGACAACTTGAAGATCTCCTTCTTCCGGTCTGCGACCATAAGGAATTTCTCATCTACCAGGCAGCCAATATCACCTGTATGAAACCATCCTTCGTTGTCAATAGCTGAATTAGTCAATTCAGGATCATTATAGTAGCCAAGCATCACATTAGGCCCTTTGCATAATATTTCTCCGTCTTCTGCGATCCTTACCTCAACACCTTCAATCACAAATCCTACCGATCCCAGCTTAGCACCTCCGTTATAGGTCCTGTTAATTGTTATTATTGGCGAGGTTTCGGTAAGACCGTACATATTTATGATTTTGATCCCCGCAGCCCAGAAGATCCTTTCAAGATGGGGAGGAAGGCTTGCCCCGCCGCAACCGACTATCCTTACGTTTCCACCCAGGGCAGCTCTCCATTTGCTGAAAATAAGCTTATCGGCAAGTTTTAATTTCTTTTCATACAGCCAGCCGTTGCCGCCGAAAGGTTTATATCTCAATCCGAGTTTTACAGCCCTGAAAAACAGTATCTTCTTAATCCCTGTCAGCTTTTTGCCTTTGGATATTATAACATCGTAGAATTTTTCCAGAACACGCGGCACTGCATCAAATCCGTCGGGTTTAATTTCCTGCATGTTAACAGCGATAGTCCCCATACTTTCAGCATAATATATGCTGGCTCCGCTGTATTGTGTCTGATAGTTTCCCATCCGTCCGCCTACATGGCACAACGGCAGAATGCTAAGGTACTTATCTGTCTGATTCAGATTAAAAACTGAAGCTGCAGAGACAAAGTTTGTTACAAGGTTTTTATGCGATAACATTACACCCTTGGGTTTACCTGTTGTACCTGAGGTGTAGATAAGTGTAGCAAAAGTATCCCGGTCAATTTCAGATTTTATTTTTTCGATCTCTTTCCTGGTCTCAGCAGAAGATGATTTACCCTTTTCAACTATTTCCATCCAGTTTTTCACTCCACCGACTTCATCAAAGGTGTAAACCATGGATGAAAAGTCCTCATATTCAAATGCCGGACTGACACACTTGTAAAGCTTCGGATCAGACACCAGGATCATCTTTGCACCGGAATTTCGGATAATATACTGATATTCAGATGTATTAAGAGAGGCAAAAACCGGAACATGAACAACCCCGATCATTGACATTCCCATATCTGCAAAGTTCCATTCAGGGCGGTTTGATGAAATAGTAATTATTTTATCCCCTTTTCTGAATCCCAGTTCATACAGCCCGCAGCAGAAGTTGTTTGAATAATCAACATATTCATTCGTGCTGAACTTTTTCCATGCGCCATTATGCTTGAAGCAAAGAGCATCCTCTTTCGGAAATTTCTCTGCATATCTTTCCAGCAGGTCGAAAGTTCTCAATACATCCATCTCTGTAAGGTTTTCATGGTTTTGCAATATATGCAATTTAGTAAATATCCGGGAAAATGTACTGTGCTATTATTTTCAGCTCGAATTAGCTTGCAGATATATAGTTTTTCTAATCTCACCAATCAATTTTGATCTTTTCCACACATTGCCTAACTTTGTCCGTTTGCAGAATCACACATGATTTGGGAATGGATCGATTTGTCATTAAAGGCGGCCACCGGCTCAACGGGACGGTCAAAATTCAAGGCAACAAAAATGAAGCGCTTCCTGCAATAGCAGCGTGTTTGTTAACGGATGAGCCGGTTATTCTCCGCAATGTTCCACGCATTGGCGATGTGCTAGGTATGCTCGATATTCTCCGTCGTATGGGTGCAACAGTCAGAGAGTTTTCAAATAATGATTTTGAAATATGCTGCCAGGGTGTGCATGCTTCAGAGATCGACGTTGATAAAGCAAAGTCGTTACGTGCGGCAATTCTGTTTGCCGGACCGATGATCACGCGTTTCGATCACGTCATTCTCCCGCCTCCCGGTGGCGATGTCATAGGACGTCGTCGCCTCGACGATCACTTTTTGGCTTTTACATCTATGGGAGCAAAAGTGGAACAGGTTGATCGCAAATATTCTATTAGAAAAAGTAAACTCATTGGTGCGGATATTTTTCTCGAAGAGAAATCAGTAACGGCCACGGAAAATGCACTTATGGCCGCTGTTCTGGCCAGAGGACACACAACCATCCGCAACGCAGCATGTGAACCTCATGTGGTTGGATTGACCAACATGCTCAACTCGATGGGTGCATGTATCTCCGGCGTTGGCTCCAATATTTTGGAAATTAACGGTGTCGACAATCTCGGAGGCACTATCCATACTATCGGTTCAGACCTGCTGGAAATTGGTGGTTATATTGTTCTGGCGGCAGTAACAAAATCTGCCATTACTGTTGATGGTGTCAATCCCGATGAAATTCGCGTCATTCGTTCAACCTACAACAAACTCGGCATCGATTTTGAATTGCATGGTGATAAACTTGTTGTACCGGCAAATCAAAAGATGATAATCCAGCCGGATTATAACGGCAATATCCCAAAGATTGATGATGGAACCTGGCCGGCGTTTCCGACCGACCTGATGAGCATCGTCATCGTTGCTGCCACTCAGGCAAACGGCACTGTGCTGTTTTTTGAAAAAATGTACGACGGCCGTATGTTTTTTGTCGACCACCTCATTGGCATGGGCGCACAAATTGTCTTATGCGATCCGCATCGGGTTGTCGTTGTCGGTTCGTCGAAACTCTATGGTACTCAAGTCACCAGCCCGGATATCCGTGCCGGCATGGCATTAGTTATTGCGGCGTTATGCGCTGAGGGCGAAAGCGTGATATATAATGTGCGGCAGATTGACCGCGGTTACGAAAATCTTGAAGAGAAGCTCAAAAGTCTTGGTGCACACATTGAACGACTTTCAGATTAAACCGGGCAAAACTGTCGAAGGGTCAGAGAAACTGATCAACCCTGATGGTACTGACACTATTTCACGAATTAAATGAATCGGGCCATGAGTACCATAATTGATTTTCCGCCACAACTCGATATACAACAAAATGTTCCACTGTCCCATTTTACAAACATCAAGATCGGTGGCCCTGCGGATTATCTATCCGTCATAAAAGATCAAAATATTTACATTGAATTATTCCGCTTTTGCCGAGAGATTGGGCTACCGTTTTTGGCGCTTGGTGACGGAACCAATGTGTTCTTTCCCGAAACCGGATACCACGGTATAGTCGCCATTATCAAGTTTGACAGTGTGGGTCTGATATCGAAAAATACAATTGTTGCCGAGGCTGGCACATCGCTTAATAAGATTCGCGAGTTGTGCATCGAAACAGGCTTGACCGGATTCGAATTTGCATCCGGTATTCCAGGCAGCATTGGTGGCGCCATTTATGGCAACGCCGGCGCCTACGGCAGCAATGTCGGCGAGATTTTAACCCGAGCCAAAGTGCTGACGCCTGACGGTCAGATCAGATTCGTCAAAAACGATTTTTTTAAATTCTCCTACCGGCACTCGGATTTGAAAATCAATCCTGCCATCGTTTTGCAGGCTGAATTTCAATTGAAAAAGGGCGATCCCGCAGCGATAAAATCACGATGCGATGAGATCATCAACATCCGTACAAAAAAATTACCACCGTCAGACACGCTCACCGCAGGCTCCTGGTTCAAAAACATCAAAGACGAACAGGGAAACTCCACAGCTGCGGCGCAATATCTCGAAGCCGTCGGTTCCAGGCAGACGAGTGTCGGCGATGCGGCAGTACACATCAGACACGCCAATATTTTTTATAACAAGGGCAAAGCCACAGCAACGGACATGCTGAAACTAGAGGACATTTTGCAGAAGAGAGTTTATAAAAAATTCGGTATTCGGCTGGAACGGGAAGTAATGTATTTGGATTGAACAAACATTAAATCGCTCACACAGAACTCAGGGGTATGAGAAAATTTATTACACAGGACGTTGCCCGGCATAAAATCTTATACCCCTGCCGGGGCTGTTTCATGCACAGAATAAAAAAAGTATAAAGAAAGCAGTTCATTCCGGATCCTGATATCAGGAAATTTATTTTCGCTTATAAGTTCACTATTCATTTGTATTTAAAAACATTTATTTATTTCTTAACCATTTTTCATACTCCTGTTTGATATCTTCATTATTAATAAAAGGTTTGTAAACCATTCTTGCCTTGAAGCTGTATTCCTTACCAGTTTTTGGATCGGGAATTAAATACTGGAAATCCCAGGCAGGATTAGTACTACCTCCGCCTGTCGGGGATTGGGTTAACCTGATAACTTCAGATGATTCAAAGAAGTATGCCAATGCCATATTATGAAAACGGCCAAAATAAAATGGAAGTGAATAACGGTAATCAGAATAATTATTTGCCAGACTTGCCTTAAAGTCCCGGGCAAAGAAAAAATCAAAATTATCATTCATTCCCCTGTGTGTACTTTTCAGGCCATGCTTTTCGGAAAAAGCAGAGATCCAGTTTTCAACTGACTGACCTTCAGGTACGCCCAGGAAATAAATATTCCTGTCAGGTGGTTTATTAATGTAACTGGCCCAGAAAAAGCCAGCATAACCATGCCTGAAATGTTTTTTATCATGCAATATGCAGCGGAAAGTTATGTCAATATAATAAGGAGCAACAAGCTTAAATTCAGTCAGGCTCTCTGCTCCGGAGATTGGTGTCGTTTTCTGGTAAAGGAGAACCTCCGTTTCACTTTTTTTGTATAAGGTCATAGGATTAACCCGCGGTTCAAAAAGCTGTGCCAGGCTGTCGCCGCTGAAAACATGTTCAAGGTTGAATCCGGCATACGCCCGTACAAATACCGTTGAATCCTGATCAGAGTGATATAGTTCTGCGATACCGTTATAACCGGCTCTGTGATCGGGCGGCAAGTCGGTGTTGTCAATAAAGACCGCTTTCAGGTTTCTATTTTCAATAACTAGAGTCTTCACTGGTTCATAATCAGCAGATTCCAGTGTAATGACCTTCTTTTCTGAACATGAGACTACAACCAAAAGTGAAAGAAAAATGGGAAATAACCGTAATCTTTTACATGAATCCATTTAAGTAGTTTCCAAGTGATTTAAACTTTCATATTTCTTCGTTATCCAGCAGGTATCTGACGCAGGGCTTTTATTCAGGTTTTCCTTCACCTTAAGATCCTTCCTGATAATAGCTATGATCAATATTTCAAAGATACTCCCGATGGTTATCGGGTCTGAAAGCAATTCACATTAATTATCGACCCTCAGTTCCTTTTCAACAGCTTTTTTAATAAATCCATTCAATGTGGTGCCACTTTTAATAGCCTCAATTGCAGCCTTTTTGTGTATTTCCGGTGTAAGACGAACATTAAAAACTCCGGTATATGTTTTATATGGTTTTATGCCTTTTGCCCTGCAGAGTTCCAGGTAATCGGATATGGCTTCCCTGAAAGCCTCTTTTAACTTTTTTACTGACTCCCCTTCAAAAGTTACAAGTGCATTTATCCCCTCAATCTTTCCGAAGAAAACTCCATCCTCCTCACTGAAATTAACACTGCCGATAAAATCCTTATACTTTAATGTATTCATGGATCATCTTTTATTAGTTCTCTTTTTTTATAAATCCTAGTGTTTCGAGTTCCTGCAAAACATTTTTCATTGCATAGGCTTTCATAATGTTCCCGGGGTGAGGTTTATGAAGCATAATAGAATGCCTCTTCTCCCTGTTATAGAAAATCACCCTTGATCCTGAAGTCTTTCCTTTATTCTCCGCAATATATCCAAAACCATTCAGGAGCCTTGTTAATTCCCTATATGTAAAATCTTTAGGCTGCCTTAGAAACCGCTCAATGAGTTTTTCTTGTGTACTCATGAATCAATTAATAAACAAATGTAACTAAAAAACAGTTACAAGTAATAAAATATGTTTAATAATTTATTCAATTTTGATGTTTTCCGGTGAAAATCAATGTTTTCTGGCATTAGAATCATCCTTATCATCCATATTGGCAACATATCCCTCCGGAGCAGTGCAGGCATGAAAAGGTTTTGCAGGGTTGCCATAACCATCTCCGTCTTCATCCTTAAAGAATGCTGTAACTGTACAGTCTCCTGCCTTAATTGTCTGATCCATAGCCCTCAGCAGAGAGAGGTCCCCTTTAGTGTCACATGGGATCTCCCAGATCATTACCCCACCGAGGGTTTTCTTTGCCAGTTCTGTCTTTTTCACGATCATAGGGATGCCATTATAGTACCTCATTCCGGCAGAATCAACATAGGCAAGTGAAATATCATTTGCAATAATTTCACTGTAATCGATATATCTTGCCGGGGGTGTGAAATCAAATCCATAGAATGGAACACCCAGTGTTATTCTTTCGGCAGGGATCTTCAGATCGACAGTCCAGTATTTTATTGCATCCTCTGCATATGACCATGGTGAATGAGGACCAATTATATTCGGTCTCCATACTCCGGTCTTGTCATAAACCATAACATTAATGAAGTCGTAGGCTTCAAGAGCTTCCTGGTGAACATTATGATGAAAACGGGTGGCACCGAGCGCTGCAGTAATTGCTTTTCCTTTTGAATGGAGGGCTTCTCTCAGCTCCACAACAAACGGATTGTAATTCACACCGACGTATGGCAGAAGGTTACCTTCGATATCCACATCTACACCATCAAGGTTATTTTCTTCCACATACTTCAGTATGTTTCCAATGAACCTTGTCCTGTTTTCGGGCAGCAGCAGATTTTTCCAGATTATAGTATCGGGTCTGCCACCTCCTGCAAGTGAAATAAAGACTTTCAGACCTGCATCATGGCCCTTTTTTATTACTGGCTTTACATCAAAACCGCCATCGCAAACCAGATTCCCATCTTTATCAGGATTGGCAAAAGCCAGGTTCAGGTAGGTCAGTTTTTCAATCTCAAGTGAATCTATCCTGTCAAAACTCCATCCTGAGATGTATCCCACTACCTTGAAGGTTGTGTCAGGTTTATAAATATCAGGTCCCCAGTTGTGATTTTCGGTTTTGCAGGATGTAATCAACAAAAAGCTGATAATCGCAAACATTAATGATTCCAATTCAGATGTTTTCATGAAGAAGTAAATTAAAGTTATATGTCAGTTTCAGGTATACTACTCTCAAAGATATTCATTTGATAAAATTATTTTGATACAGGTATGAACTTTCTTGAAATTTCATTGTTAATTAATTAACAATACTGACCGGTTTGGTTTTAAAGTCAGGAGATGAGCCTAAAAACTTAATTTTTAATTAATTTTGTTAGCGGCAATATTAATGATCCCAAAATGTTGAATATCCCGGATACAGGCAAGAAGAGAATTGTTATTGTTGGTTGTGGTTTCGCAGGACTTACTGTGGCAAGAAAACTAAAGAATTCTGGCTACCAGGTGGTAATAATTGACAAGCATAATTATCATCAGTTTCCTCCATTATTCTACCAGGTGGCATCTGCAGGACTTGATGAAAGCTCAATTCTATTCCCTTTAAGGAAAATATTTCAGAATTACAGCGACTATTACATAAGGAAAGCTGAGGTTAAGTCAATAGATCCTCTCTGTAAAAAACTGGTTACATCAGGAGGGATAATCCGTTTTGACTTTCTGCTGTTAGCTCATGGTGCAACAAACTCCTTTTTTGGTTCAATCCAGATGCAGCAACATTCAAAGGCGATGAAGACAATCGCTGAGGTCATTGATCTGAGAAATAGTCTCCTGATGAATTTCGAGAATGCCCTTATTATAAGTGATGAATCGGAGAGAGAAAGCTACCTGAATATTGTTATTATCGGTGGTGGTCCTTCGGGTGTTGAAATTGCCGGTGCGCTTGCAGAGATGAATAAACATATAATCCCCAAAGACTACCCGGAACTAAGAACAAACGGACCCAGAATATTTCTTATTGAAGCAGCAGACAGGTTGCTTAATATGATGTCAGCAAAATCATCTGCAAAGGCTCAGGAATTTCTTGAGAATTCAGGCGTAAAAGTCATGACCACGACAAAGGCTGTTGGATGCGATGATGATACAGTTTATATAGATTCAGGAAATAACATTAAAACCAAAATGATAATCTGGACTGCGGGTATTAAAGGAAACATAATTGATGGACTTAATAATGAGGTTTATACAAGAAGCGGGAGGATTATCGTAGACAGAAAAAACCAGATAAAGGGTTACGAAGATATTTTCGCTATCGGAGATATTGCCTGGATGGCTGAAAATAAATACCCTAAAGGACATCCCCAGGTAGCACAGGTTGCAATTCAGCAGGCTAAACTTCTGGCGGAAAATTTGAAGTGCAGAATATCAGGCAGGTCTGAGAAAGAATTTCATTACAGGGATCTGGGAACTATGGCAACAATAGGTAGGCATCTTGCAGTAGTGGAGTTGCCATTTGTTAATTTTCAGGGGATATTTGCATGGTACGTCTGGATGTTCATTCACCTTATGAGTATAGTCGGTGTAAGGAATAAGCTGATAGTATTCTTCAACTGGGCCTGGAAGTATCTTACTTATGATCAGTCAACAAGGCTTATATTAAGGCCCAAGGGATATTCCTGACCTCAGTGTATGAAAGAATTGCCGGTAACATTAAAAAAGGTTAACATTGCGTCCTGTCCGTCAGGAATAGAACTTTAGTGACTTAAAATATTATTATATGATGGAGATTATAGAAACGGTTTTTGAATGGTATATGGGGCATCTCAATTATTTTACAATTGGCTTTCTGATGGCCATTGAAAGTTCTTTTATTCCCTTCCCCTCCGAGGTAGTTATCCCTTTTGCTGCCTATAAGGCTGCTCAGGGTGATCTTAACATCTTTCTTGTAGTTATAGCAGGCACAATAGGAGCACTTATCGGGGCAATGGTTAATTATGCCATTGGATATTATCTTGGCCGTCCATTAATACATAAACTTGCCGATTCGAAATTTGGAAGGCTCATGCTTCTGTCTGAAGAAAAAGTGATCCATGCAGAAGAGTATTTTGTAAAAAACGGTAAGAGTTCCACCCTGATCGGACGTCTGGTACCGGGGATCAGACAGCTTATTTCAATTCCTGCGGGACTTGCAAAAATGAATATGAAAGACTTTATTGTCTACACATTGATAGGCGCCGGAGCCTGGAATATTATACTTGCAGTAATAGGGTATTTTTTATATGAGATAAGGGATCAGATATATCCTCATATAGGTCATATAATGCTGGTACTGGGTGCTGTATTTGTCGTTTATCTTGTGGTAAAAGCAAGGAAGAACAATAAAAGAAAGGTGTAGATTGATTTAAAGCCTGTCAGAACTTTACAACGAATTCCAGTGTGATCTTGTCGGTGTGGATGGGCAGGTTACCGCGGAAGTAATTTTCGTAATTCACTCTTATTTCGGCAAGGAAAGGTTTCGGCTCAAATCCTGCATTCACTCCCAGAGTGATCCTGTTAGCATCTGTCTCTCCTTTGAAAATGTCGTCTCCCATAAAATCCCATCTGGCAGTCGGATAGATCATTTTCATTATTTTATTGTTAAGCCTGAAGATATAATAAGAATGAATATAAAGGCCGTCTTCATTGATCCTCACAGAAGCAGTGTCAGTATAATTTTGTTTGATATATTCAGATTCAATTAAAAGTGAACCTTTTGTAAACCTTATCTCTCCACCATACATTGAAAGATTATCTCTTAAAGAGGCTTTTCCATTATAATAGTTTCCTGCAATTCTGATCCCTTGCTCAGGCCCAATTAATAATCTTCCTACAAAATTTGGTTTTTCCACCCATTGAGGATTATTATTCCCGGTTCCGTTTACAACTCCAAGGATAATTTCAGCAGGGATGCTGCCACTCTTTTTATAGCTTGTGTAAAACCCTATATCCCTCATTCCTTCGTTCATGTATTTAGCTGTAAATGATCTGTTTGCAAAGAAAAGATCAGCAGGGCTGCGAAGGTGATCCGTACTGAATTGTATTTTTCTCTGACCCATCACAAAGTCGAGATTCTTTACGGGAGTAAATCTTACAAATGCCTCAAGCACTTTGAAACGGCCCTCATCATTCAAATCGAGCTCAGTTCTGTAGGAAAAGAATGGATTGATTTTACCTTTAGCCCCGAAACGTGCATTTCTGACATCAAACCTCATCAGGTTATTGTCGAAGTCATACTCATACTTAGCTTTGATAACACCGTCAAGATCAGGCAGAAATTCATTATCGGTTTTTCTTTCTTCCTGGGCGAATATATCCGAAAAAGAGACCAGCAGTATTATTACACAATATGAAAAAGACCTTTGGAACTGCAAATAGGAAATCATCTTGAACACTTAATTGCCAGTGGTTTAGTGAAGTAAATCATAAAAAGTGTGTGAAAAATCAATCCTCAAGATAGCCAAATTCTCCATTGTAGTAATCGTCATAAGCTTTTTTAATTTCGTCCTGAGTATTCATTACGAACGGACCGTAAGGTGCAATAGGTTCATTCAATGGTTCCCCGCTCATTACCAGGAGAATACTATCTTTTGTTGCTTCGGCAATAATTTCTTCACCACTGTGACCAAAATGGATGAACTGGTTTTCAGAAATTTTTTTTGACCGGTTTATCATAACTTCACCTTCGACTAAAAGTATCCCCGAATTATAAGATTCCGGGAAGGAAAAGTCTGTAGCGGAACCTGATGCCAGCTTAATATTGAAGAGATTCACAGGTGAGAATGTCATGGCAGGTCCCTTAATCCCTTTATACTCTCCGGCAATAATATCTGCTTTACATTTCTGGTCATCGGAAACATATTTCCCCATCATCTGGTTCTCAATTGCCTGGTATCCGGCTTGTGTCATTTTGAATTTTGCAGGCAGGTTTACCCATAACTGTACCATCTGAAACAGGCCTCCTTTTTTGCTGAATTCCTTCTCGTGGTACTCTTTATGGAGGACAGCACCTCCGGCAGTCATCCATTGTACATCACCTTCCCCTATAACTCCGCTTTTCCCGGTACTGTCGTGGTGAGCAACTTTACCATGATATGCCAGGGTAACAGTTTCAATTCCCCTGTGAGGATGAACTCCCACACCTCTGGGTTTATCCGATGGAGGAACAACCCATTTGGCTCCATAATCCATAAGGAAAAAAGGACTCATTCCCTGTAATCCGATCTGAGGTTGCGAAGGGAAAAAATTATGTACCCTGAATCCGTCGCCAACCCAGTGGTAAGGTGGCGGATCCATTATTTCCACAATACTTTTTAACGGTTTCTCCATCATACTGTTTAATTAGAATTATTAATGTCTTAACTCACTCCTCACACCTCATTCCTCACACCTCATCTGCCTGCATTTCCCGACTGGTCAACGGCAACGACTTTATAATAATATTGCGGCATATTGTGTACAGAAATATCTTTGAATGAATTACTTATTGTTGAAGCAATCTGTTTTCTCCCGGATATTTCGACGTCAGGTTTTTCAGATCTGTAAATTCGGTAATAGCAGAAGTCTTTTTCACTGTTTGCTTCCCATGTCAGGAATGCCCTGTCGCGGCCTTCATCTTTTTTATTTTCAACCTGCAATCCTTTGACATCTGAAGGAGGGTCTTCATCATAGCATGTTGTGTATACAACCAATGACTGGGCCGGTATAACATCATTCAGTTTATTGTTTCTCAGAGATATTTTCCCGCTTGGCCCCTGCAGATCACCGAAATAGTTGAATGGTACATTCTCAGGATCATAAAGGTATTTCCTGAATGATTTATCACCTGTAAGCGCTCCCATATTTATACTGACTTTTGTCGGAAGGTTATTTCTGTTGATAACAGCCACTGAGATTGATCCGTTCTCTTTATTTTTCAAAGCTGTAAACCTGAGGAGTGAATCAGATGAGACTACTTCATAGGCTTCTGAAGGACCTCTGAAAAACTTTGTAAGCAGGCCAAGGCAGTAATAACTTGGTTTGGTCGTATAATTGTCGATTTCCCAGTGGTAGAGTCCCCACTTATTTGTACGATGGCTGGTGGTTGGAAACGGGAAATCACTGAAGGTCCAGTATCCGCATGCATAAACTCCTGAATTGATAATAGCAAGAATAGCTTCCGACACCTGTATTCCCATGTATTTCTCAAGAGGAACATGGTTGTACATGTTTGCATCGTGCATTACTGAATCGATAATGTTGCTGTTCTGTTTTGCACCGAATTCACCCATGATGAATCTCTTGTTTTTGCTTTTTGACAGGTCAGCACCCCATTTTAGCTTATCATAGAAGTATTTATAGAAAGTGTTGTCAAAGATATCATAGTTGTTTATGTAGTGATGGCCGCCATAAATTCCTGTTATGCTGTCCATATTGTTTGCGGCCCATTCAATTGTATGCCAGTATTCGAAAGGAGATGCGTCAGATGCCAGAAGCTCAATATCCAGACCTCTGGATTTAAGTTCATTATAGAAAAGGCCATGAACCATTTTGAAAAAATCCAGGTCTTTTACCATTGATGCCCATTGGCCCAGGGATAATTCATTAGCCATGCAGTAGTAAGTTATTCTGTCAAATCCCTTTACCTTTTTAAGATATTCCAGGTTGTCTACTTCATGTTTTACATATTCTATTTCATTTTTGCCCTTAATCAGGCAATTATTACTGAAGGTGGTTACGTAGATCTCTGCATTTGTCTCTTTCAGTACATCAAGAAACCAGGAAACCTCATCGATCTGTTTGAAATCCCATTTGCAGTGATCCGGAACTCTGGCAAAGGAAGGATTCAGCTCACGCCATCTCTTGGCAAATACCTGCTCATAATTCCAGCGCGATGCTTTATGCATATGGTCGAAAACATCAAATCCGACTCCCCCGAAGTTTTCATTTACAACAGTGGTTTTGATCTCTGCATCAACCTTATCCGGATTGATTTTAAGGCTTTCATTCTGGGTGCAACCGAATAATAGAACAATTAATGGAAGAAGACGAATTGTTTTCATTTTATTAAGATTTAATTAATATTCCATTACCTGTTATAAAATTATTAAATTCAATGAGCAAAGCCAATTAAGTGTTGGTTTTTTTAACCACGAAGGCAACAAAGGATTACACAAAGTAACTCAAAGGGAATTGAGTAAATGTTTTTCTCTTCGCGTTCCTTTGTGATTTCCTTGGAGTGCCTTTGTGGTTAAATATTTTTTAACTCTTCTTAATTCACTTGAGTAATTGTTATTAAACCTGTATAGGAATCTTTACGTCCAGATATTCGAATATTTTTTCGATGATCTCAAGCCCTGCTCTCCTGGCCAGGTCATTGTACACCATGTTATTATCTTTGTCAAACAGGCTTATGGTTACCACTGAATCGATGCTTTCCTTGATCTTCCTCGACATTTTGCCTGATTCCGGGGCTCTCAGTTCTCCTGAACTGTTTTTAATCGCTGTAACCTTCAGTGTGAATTCTTTATTGTTCAGTGTGAAACCAATAGTCCTGCCATCGTAGGCGATATGGGATAAAATGGAATTGTTATGGGTGCTGAAAAGGTGGAATTGTTTATTGAAATGCAGAAATGATATGAAGCCTACAGAATACCTGCCAAGCCAGAGGATTTTGGCTACGGAAAAAGTAAAAGATGTTTCAGGATTAAAAAGCCTTAACATCATTTTTGGATTTAAGAGATAATCAGTTGTTGGTAGCGCCAATATAGTTCATTTTATATTCAAAAAATTGATATCTTGTAGGCATATATTAAAAACAGGAAAAATGAAAACTCCATTTACAAGGCGCAGATTTCTTCAGACAGCAGCTATCTCATCTGCAGCTGCAATGATACCATCTCTTGCAGGTAACGCAGCTGCTAAAAAAACTGAATATATACTTCCAGAGGGCCAGCTGCCTCAGCGCAGACTTGGCAGAACCAACAAAATGGTTTCGTGCCTGGGTTTTGGCGGAGGATCACAGTGGTGTAACTGGCCCGCAAAGGATGAGATGCTTCAGAAACATATTGATCATGCCATAAATCTGGGGATCACATATTTCGATACTGCCCGGTCATATGGCAACGGATTGTCAGAGGAGCGTTATGGCAAATTCCTGACTCCGAAATACCGCAACCGTATTTTTCTTAATTCCAAGTCGGGCGAAAGAACTTACGATGGAGTAATGAAGGACATTGAGACCACTCTTGGTCTGCTTAAGACTGATCATCTCGATCTTTACTGCATGCATGCAATAGATAAAATCGAAGATGTTGATAAATTGCTGGGAACAGAAGGAGGATATAAGGCATTTCTGAAGCTGAGGGATGAAGGTGTGGTCAAAAATATCGGGTTTTCCTACCACAAATGGAATGATGCTTCACAGAAATCATTCAAAGAATTTGATGTTGATGTGGTAATGTGCCCTATAAATGCTGCCAGGTCAAACGGGAATGAAGATAATCTCATCCCCCTTGCACAAAAGAGGGACCTCGGTATAATAGCGATAAAGGTTATGGGCCAGAATGCACTGATAGGAAGTGTGTCGGGAGACGACCTTTTAAGGTACGCGTTGACACTGCCGGTATCTGTTCTGAATGTTGGTATGGATAATTTTGCAGCACTGGAGTCATGTACGGAGGTTACCAGGCAGCCTGTAATATCGGAAACCGATGCCAAAAAGATCCTGCAGAAACTGAATTTCGACCCGGCAATTACCAAATTGCCTTATTTTTCATGATAAGGTAACATTCTTACACATAATTTAAAGGAACCAGGACAGGCCCGGTAAAATAATAATTCATTTATTCCGAAATAGAGTTATAATTTCGGAAAATGGTTATTGTTCAATGAGAAATCTATTGATTTTCATCTGCTTTACATCTTCCATGTCGCTCTCATGTGAGACCAGGAAAGGTGATATGACAGAGCCTCTGGAATTAAAATGTGAGTACAGCGCTTTTCCTCTTGCAGTAGAAACCATAAATCCACGTCTAAGCTGGATCCTTGTATCAGACAGGCACAATCAGAAACAGAGCGCATACAGGATTATAGTGGCAGCCAGTAAAGAAATCCTGGATAAAAATATTGGAGATCTGTGGGATAGTCAGAAAGTGCTCTCTGATGAATCAGTTCACAAGGATGGTATGATTGACCCGGCAAGTACCGGAGTGTATGCCACCAATGGCTCACGTAAAAGGGGAGGGAACAGAAGCACTGAATTATTACCTGATGGCAAAAGACATTCGAAGATCCTTTAATGAAAAATTTTATAGTGAAGCGGAAAAAACTTATGGCTGCCAGGAAATGAATACTCTTGCACTTGCGTTTGGAATGGTGCCGGCAATTGATGAGGCGGCTGTAGTGGAAAATGGAAGAGCATTATTTGAACTGGGATCCGGAGATTATGAATTTGTAGTTAATCTCGACTGAAATATTCGATTATTAATAGCCGGAATTTAACTAAATTGTGATCATTATCTCAAATTGACCAGTTATTAAACTGTTAAAAAAAAACCCGGAGATGCTACAAATTCTGTCCGAAAATGAAAAGGCAGTTATTCACAAAACGGCCATGTCGATTCTGAATGACACCGGAGTACGGGTGCGGAATAAGACAATTTATGATATGCTGCTTGCAGAAGGAGGAGTTCCTGATAAAACAGATAATCTCAGGGTTTACCTGAATGAGCAATTGGTTAGCAGGTTTATGGCGCTCTGCCCCAGGCAATTCACTATCAGGGACCGGATGGGGCATGAGAATCTGATAAAAAGTAATGGTAAGTCATTGTATTACACGGCAAATGCCACACAATATTTAAGAGGTACTGGTAAAAAGGCAGTAGAAGTTGGTGTCAATGAATTTACCGACTTTGTGAGGGTTGCCGACAAGCTCGAAAATGTTCATGGAATTGTCGGGACAAGCCTGAAGGAATACCCTCCTAACTGCAGGGATTTTGCAGGATTCAGGATAGCGGCACAGCACTCATACAAACACCTGCGTCCATGTATCTATACCCCATCAGGAGCAGAGGCCATCATAGAGATGTCAGATGTGATTCTCGATGGAAAACCTTTGAAAGACAATATGTTTTTCACCCTGGGCTATAGTATCGTTTCTCCCCTGACCTGGACGGAAACAGCCCTGGAGCTCTTTTACAGGACAAGGGGATATGGTATCCCTGTTATGATAAATTCTGAGCCTCTTGCGGGTGGAACTTCCCCGGTGACACTTGCCGGTTGTATCGCCCTTGCTGATGCCGAGGTGATAAGCGGTATTGTAATCAACCAGATAATTGAACCAGGTCGTCCGTGTATTTATAATTCGGGCTTTGCACATGTATTTGATATGATGACAACTCTTGTGCTTACCGGCTCTCCTGAAAATGCCCTGCTTCAGGCTGCAGGCGCTGAGATGGCTCAGTATCACGGGCTTCCATCTGCTTCATGGACTCTGAGTGATTCTTCAATGCTCGATTCGCAAGCCTCATTTGAAAAAATGCTTACCACTTTTGTACATACACTGAGCAATATCTCCATTGTCTGGGGAATAGGAAATATTGAGACCTCTAAAACAATATCACCTGAAATCGCGGTTATCGATAATGAGATAATCGGAAATTGCGTAAGATTTTCCGACAGGTTTAAAGTTGATGAAGAGCACCTGGCTTTGGATTTAATAAAAGAAGTTTCATTCAACGGGTCATTTCTTGAATCTGCACATACACTCGAACATTTCAGGGAGGAGATAAGGTATTCAGGATTGCTGAATCGCTCAAACCGGGGTATGTGGGAGCATGATGGATCCTTTTCAATTGAAGAAAAGGCTGAGAAATATGTGAATGAGATATTAAAAAAGACACCTGAATTCTATCTTGCAGGATCGCAGATTGAAAAGCTGGAATCAATCCGGAATAAATGGATAAAGAGATTAAATGGCTGATTATCAGATATTTATAATGATTGTAATATGTTTATTATCAAGTAATTATGAAAAACAAGAATGGGTTTTCCAGAAGAAATTTCATCAGACAGACCTCACTCGGGTTAGGTGCCGGGATAGCCGGGGTAACGATCCCGTCCTGCGACACAGCTGTTCAAAATGAGAACAGCAGGCTTCCGCGTGAAGTTACTGTTGCCGGCATCGATCTCAGAGGATTATGGCCCGACACCACAAGGGAGTCACGCATAAAAAGGATCCTCCAGCGGATGGAACTTGTTACAGGGATTAAACCTGATATTATATGTCTGCCCGAACTATTTGATACCATCTGGGTATCAGAACAATATAAAATAAGTGAAGTTGCGGAGAGTGAGGAGATACCGGGGCCGGTTGCCCAAAGGATTGGAGAATTTGCCGGTAAGAATAATTGTTATGTTGTTTGTCCTGTCTATACAAAAAAAGATGGATATTATTTCAACAGCAGCCTGTTAATTGACAGGAAAGGCAAAATTGCAGGTGCTTACAATAAGATCCATCCTGTAAAGACGGAAATTATTCCCTCAGGCCCTACTGATGATGTTGGCATCACTCCCGGAGCATTGGATCAACCGGCTATAGAGACCGATTTCGGAAAGGTGGGAATGCAGATCTGTTATGATGCTAACTGGATTGATGGCTGGGAAAACTGTAAGAATAAGGGAGCTGAGATAATTCTTTTCCCGTCAGCTTTCCCTGGTGGCAGGATACTGAATCATTATGCCGAAAGGTTTGGCTGTTATATAATTTCAAGCACGGGGCAGGATGCAAGGATCATCGATATGTCGGGAAATGATATAGATTCAAGCAGCACTTTCGTGAGGTATTCATGGGCGAAGATCAGTCTTGAAAAGGTCAATACGTGTACATGGCCGACGAATGAAAAGATCCCAGAAATATTCAGAAAGTATGGCTCAAGGCTTGAAATAAAGGTTAGGGATAATACAAGTATAATTACAATTGCGAGCCTTGATAGCGGAATAAAGGTAAAGGATATTGTCAGCGAGTTCGGTCTTCAGACTGTTGATGAGAACATAAGATCGTCAGAAGAAGCACAGGTTAAATACAGATTAAAAAATGATTAAAATGAATGCCATGGTAAAAAGAGAGAATCGTCTGCCGCGTGAGGTATGGATCGCATGTATCAGTCTTAAAAACCTGTGGCCTGAGGACAAAATCGAGACAAGGATAAAAGATATCCTTGAAAGGATGGAGAGTGTTTATGCATATGAACCGGATGTTATTGTAATTCCGGAAACATATAATATCTCATGGGTAAATGAAAAGAAAACCCTTGACGAGATTGCTGAGGATGAATCAAATCCGGGTCCTGCCACCAGTGTAATGGCAGAAATTGCACGGAAGCATAACTGTTATGTGGTTTGTCCTGTTATTACAAAAAAGGATGGCCATTTTTATAACAGTTCGCTGCTTCTCGACAGGCAGGGAAAAATAAGCGGAGTATATCACAAGATACATCCTGTTGACACTGAAATTATTCCGGAGAAATATTACAAAGGAGGAGGAGTTACGCCAGGCGATCTTAAACCACCGGTTTTCAAAACCGACTTTGGAACTGTTGGAATGCAGATATGTATGGATGGCTACTGGCATGAAAACTGGCGGTCGCTCTGGAAGGATGGTGCTGAAATTGTATTATTCCCTTCGCAGGGACCTTTTGGTGACCTTCTGAATCATCGTGCATGGATGAACCATTATTATATTGCCTCTGCCACAGGAGAGGATGCCCGGATAATTGACATCACAGGAGATACTATTGTCTCTGACGGGGAGTTTGCAAGGTGGGTTTGTGCCCCTGTCAATCTCGAAAAAACCATGATTCATATCTGGCCGCAGGTTCGAAGGTTCGATGATATTCAGAGAAAATACGCAAGGAAAATACGGATAAAGATCTACCATCCTGAAAACTGGGCTACATTTGAAAGCCTTGATCCTGAGATAAAAGTGAAGGATGTTCTTAAAGAATTTGACATTCCTTCTTATGATGAGCAATTAAAAGAGGCCACGGAAATTCAGGACAAATACAGGTTGAAATAATCTGTTTGTTTTAATCAGGTATATTTGTCGGTGCGCTGCACCTACAAATATTCCGCAGCTCTGCTGCTACTACAAATATTAAGGTGCTCTGCACCTATAGATGTATTTTCCGGATTCTGTGCTACAAATATTTCGGTGCTCTGCACCTGTTGATACCTGACATCTGTATTTATTAGGTAGCAATCTTGTATTCTAAGGTGCGTAGCACCGCAATATTTGTAGCTAATCGATTTGAACCAGATTCTTCTAAGGTGCAGCGCACCGAAATATTTATTAAAATGTTGTATATGTAATTGTGTTATTTGTTATCTTTATTATTCGTCTCGCTAAACAATTACATATTATGGCAAATACCTATACCCAATGCTATTTCCATTTGATATTTGCGGTGAAGAACCGTGATGCACTCATCAAAAAAGAATGGAAGGATGAATTTGAAATGTATGCTACCGGAATTGTCCAGAACCATCGTCACAAAATGCTGGCAATATCTGCAATGCCTGAACACATTCATATCCTGATCGGATATAATATCAATCAATTAATTCCTGATTTGGTTGAGGAAATAAAAACTTCAACCAATGCATGGATAAAAGAAAAGCGGTTATCAAAATTTAGATTTGGATGGCAAAAAGGTTATGGTGCCTTCACTCATTCAAGATCACAAATTGATACCGTAGTGAAATATATCCTGACACAGGAGGAACATCACCATAAGAAAAAATTCAAGGAAGAATATATGGAAATTCTTGAAGAACATGAGGTTGAATTCAAGGATGAATATCTTTTTGAATTTTTCGAAGATTAGGATGAATTAATATAATATTACGGTGCTCTGCACCTACAAATATTTCGGTGCGCTGCACCTGCAGATATTTCGGTGCTCTGCACCTACAGATATTTCGCAGCTCTGCTGCTACAAATATTTCGGTGCTCTGCACCTGTTGATACCTGACATCTGTATTTGTTAG
>Ga0209212_1000549_pt1 | contig 71605 bp, 65 predicted proteins | sample RifGroC2_FD_183996 | JGI IMG/M metagenome (GOLD analysis project Ga0209212, IMG submission 183996) | Groundwater microbial communities from Rifle, Colorado, USA - Groundwater C2 (SPAdes) (version 2) | ecosystem: Environmental > Aquatic > Deep subsurface > Groundwater | place: Rifle, Colorado...
TCATCGAGCGACCCCCCGCCATAACCTAACATTCTTACCTCGTCTGAAACAGGAGGAAGACCCGCAGCTATTCTCAAATCAGTATTAGTGTTAATAAGGCTATCCAGGTCGTAGTCCAGAATCTCATATAGTTTTGTTAATTCCCCCAGCCTGGTTTTAAGAACTTCATTTGTGTTCTTCAACGAGTTGATATCACGACCATTATTAATAAGCGAAAAAATATATGAATAACCCCCAAATAAGATCAGCGATATTATTATAACAGAAATTGTAAAAAAAGATACTAACTTGTATTTGAAATGTCTTATTTCAATAAACTGAAGGTTTGCTTTGGAGAAATAATAAATCTTATTCATGTTCACTCCATATGTTTCAAACTAAAACTTTACGCGTTACTATTCATTCGTATTACGTTTTTCTCCCCTGTATAATTGTAAGAAAAAAAATTATCTCAGGTAATAATTCCCCTTCTATTCCCTTTTTACCCTTGAATAATTATAAGAAAATATTTCATCGACTTCACCTTGCAAGCTAACCACTTACAAACTAATTAAATTGTTTGAGGTCTTTTAATGAGACAACAACATGATGAAGGTTATTATAAAGAATACAAAACGGATACCATGAAATTTTAAGAAATGTATCAATTTAAATTTGAGTGGGTATATTTTTGAGAGAATGAAATACTTTGAGAATTTCTAAAAACAAAAAAATAAACGTGCCGCTTAAAAGTCCCTTATAAATTCCTAATCTTCCTGTTCTAATGAAACAGATTGTTTTTCACTAACATTCTCTGCGGCTGGTTTTAAGTGTTCCTTATTATTTACTGCCTGGGCGAAATCCGGATTCAACTTAATTGCCCTGTCATAGTCAAGTATAGCACCTTCGGTGTCTTTTAGAATAATTTTTATATTAGCCCGCCTGTAATATGCTTCGGCAAAATTGGGATTATATTTGATTGCTTTTGTGAAATCGGCGATTGCGCCCCGGTAGTCGTTGAGAAGTTTCTTGCAGTTTCCCCTGCTGTAATATTGGAGAGCTTTCTGGTAGAGTCGATGTGGCTTTAGCTCTAATTTCATCCGAAGTATACCTTTACTTGTTGAATGACTTTATCTTCTTTACATAAATAATAGAGAAGTAAAACAGGTTGATAACCCCGGGAGAGACTATCAAGGTTTTTAATCTTCAGTATTTTCGTAACATCCGGAAGCTGCTTCAGGAGCAGGAATTTGCAAAGCATCTTTATCAATCAAAAGATTCCATATTTTATTGGAAATTGATCTGGAGTCTAATAAGCCTTTCTTAAGAGCATCCTTATACTCAAGCTCGATAACTTTTTTGATCAACTGCCTGACTTCTTCCATTTTTGTTTCTACATACATTGTCAGTCCCTGACTATTTGGTTTGTTCTTTAATGTTAACCTGGTTTTTTATAAACCTCTTTCAATTTTTGAAAGACATAAATTATGCCATATAACAGATTTTAATACTCCTTAAATCCTTAATTTTGAAATATTTAACTCTGTATCAATTTGTCTTATTTTATTCATTTGGGTCACCAGATTACAACCTTATGTCCTCGTAATTCAGTTTCCTCATAGCAATAAATAAAAAACTTTTTCTCTCATAGCGTAAAAATTACCCTTAAACCTCTACAGGATGTCCATTCTAATAATCATTTTTTACGATATTTTAAATGCAGTTTATGCGAACAGATTATATATTAATACCATAGTTTGATATTACTATTTGGATTTTCTTAAATTTAATTGATGTATTTATGACCCTCTCAACAAACCAAAAGGTGCAGGTCTTTAGATGAGTGCAACACTGCCTCCCCGTGGATATAAAAAAGAAGACACCGAAAAAAGAAAAAAGTGGCTTGAGGATAAAACCGGGTTCCATCTTAATGAAGCTGGTCCCGACAACCCTGACGAGCTTAGAGGAATAATTGAAAACCACGTCGGCTTTATGCACCTCCCAATGGCGGTTACAGGACCTCTCCTAATCGATGGATCTTATGCAACGGGAGAATACTACGTTCCGCTTTGCACTTTGGAAGGAACCTTAACAATGTCTATGACCCGCGGGCTTTTCTTAACTCATCTTTCGGGCGGAATAAAAACAAGACATATCAAACAGGAAATATCAAGGTCACCAATATTTATTTTTAATGATATTGATAAAAGCAAACCTTTTCTGGAGTGGGTTGATACAAATTTCGAAAGCATCAAACGAGAAGCTGAATCGACAACAAAACATGGCAAGCTTTTAAGAATTGATAAATATCCTTCTCAAAATAGTGTGATTCTCGATTTCGTCTTTTCTACCGGTGAAGCTGCCGGGCAGAATATGGTTACTATAGCAACACATAAAGGCTGTAACTATATTAAAGAAAATTATAAATGTGATGCAGCCTTCAGGTACTTTATTGAAAGCAACTTTAACGGCGATAAAAACCCGGCTTATAAATCTCTGCTTCTTGGAAGAAGCCATTATGTTATAGGAAGCGCTTTAATCGAAGGGAAATATCTCAGGCGTGTTTTAAGAGTTAATGCTAAACAATATTTCGACGGCTGGAGACAATGTACACGAGGCTCCCAGGAAGCGGGAATTTTTGGAATGAATATGCACGTGGCAAATGCACTGACAGCAATTTATTTGGCTACCGGGCAGGATGCAGCAAGTGTAGTTGAAAACTCGGGTGGAATTGTTTCATACGAAGTAAGAAATAATGAAGATCTTTATGCAACTATTACAATGCCTTCCATCACTGTTGGAACTGTTGGTGGAGGAACAAGACTAAAGCAAGCCAGGAAAAACCTTGAGCTTTTAGGCTGCACAGGTAAAGATTCTTCCAGGAAACTCGCGGAAATTGTTTGTGCCTGTGCTCTTGCTCTGGAGTTATCGCTTGGCGGCGCTATTATAACAGATGAATTCGCTTCGGCACATGCTAGGTACGGGAGAAAATGAGTGGGCACTTTCCATTTAGAACTGGAGAATTCTGTTGTCCCTCCCGAATATTCCCATGTATTAAAAAAGCCATCTTTTCTCAGCAAATCAATAAAAAAAATTTTCGAGATTTACTGCAAGATTCTTTTTACTTTTTATTGTCCTCTTAAAGTATCCGGAAGAGAAAATATACCGAAGTCTTCATCATTTATTTTTTGCAGCAACCATAACAGCCATATGGATAGCGGCATTTTAATGGTTGCTTCCGGTTTGCCCTTTAAGAATTTTGCAATGATGGCGGCTAAAGATTATTTCTTCGGCAGCGACAAAAGAAAATACTATTTAAATCTTCTGATGAATTTAATACCGATTGACCGGGACGCGGACAGAAAGTCGATAATTGACTATCTTACAGCCTGCAAAGAATTTACAAAAATTGATAACCGCAGTTTAATAATTTATCCCGAAGGTACCCGTTCAAAAACAGGTAAGATCCAATCATTTAAAAAAGGACCGGCAATGATTTCAGCAGAACTTGGGCTTCCTATTATTCCTGCTCATATAAAAGGAACTTTTAATGCATGGCCCAAGGGGAAAAAATTTATGAGACCTTCAAAGATCACAATTAAGATTGGCAAACCAATTTTCCCAAAGGAATTTTTGTGTAATGATGAAACCGATTCAAGTAACTTTCAGGCTTACCGTAAAATAACGGAAGAGCTTGAAAAAAGAGTTCATGAACTAATGGAAAGTAGAAACAATGCTTAACCTTGAACAAATGAAATGGTGGGGTTGGGGCGGCGAGAATATAGATTTTATTATATCCGATAAACCTGAACTTTGGTCATATATTAAAAAGGTCGTTGGCATTGATGGAGAACCGACTTATACTCCACCCATTAAATTTGAAGATATCGAACTATCGCTGCAAATTCTTAATGAAAAATTTATTAATCAAATAAAAACTATTATTGATAAAGAACGGTTTACATTCGACAAAAAAGACAGGCTGATTCATTCTTACGGCAAAAGTTTCAGAGATTTATGGAGAATAAGACACGGAATTGTTAATGCTTCTCCCGATTGTATAATTTATCCTTTATCAGAAGATGAAATTGCAAAAGTAATTAAAGCTGCAAAAGAATATGATGTTGTACTTATTCCATTTGGTGCCGGCTCTAACATAGCAGGCTGCCTCGAAGCTAATAACGGCAGCGGAAGAATGATTGCCTCTCTGGATATGAAATTAATGGATAAGGTAATTAGTGTTGATAAAATTTCTAACACAGCCAGGATACAAGCCGGTGCGCTGGGTCCGCAAATGGAAAAACAGCTTAATTCTTATGGAGTAACTTTAGGACATTTTCCCGATTCATTTGAATACTCTACACTCGGCGGATGGATTGCGACAAGATCTGCAGGAATGCAAAGTGACAAGTATGGGAAAATCGAGGATATGGTTCTTTCATTAAGAATGGTTACACCCGAAGGAACGATAGTTACACGCACAGTGCCAAAATCTTCCAACGGAATTGATGTTAATCATATATGCATTGGCAGCGAAGGAACTCTCGGTATAATCACTGAAGCTGTAATGAGAATTCACAAGCTTCCCGAAGAGAGAAAACCTTACGGTTATCTTTTCCCTGATTTTGAAAGTGGAGTTAAGGCTGTCCGGGAATGTGTTGAGAAATACACGGCTCCGGTTGTAACCAGGCTTAACGATCCTGGTAAAACTGCACTCTCTCTTGCTTACAGAAACAAATCATCGCTATTAAAATCGCTTCTTGGTAATATTGTTAAGTGGTATCTGAAAAGTGTAAAGAAGTTCGACTTCAGTAAATCCTGTTTAATGCTGACAGTGTTTGAAGGTGACAAAGAAACATTCGACAAAATGAAAAAGAAGGTAAATAAAATATATAAAAAGCATGGTGCATTTAATCTTGGAACCGGTCCCGGACACGCTTTTGAAAAAGGCAAGTATGATTTTCCTTATCTCCGTGATTTTGTAATGGATAGAAATATTATGGCTGATGTTAGCGAAACTTCTACTGTGTGGAGTAACCTTCTTCCGCTTTACTATTTAACTTTTGAATCCATTGATAAAGCAATAAAGAAAACTGTAAAGACAGGATTTCTCGGCTGTCATATCAGTCACACTTATCACACGGGCGCAAGCCTCTATTTTACTTTCGGATGCCAGCAAATTCCAGGTTATGAAATTGAACAATACCTCTACATAAAAAAAGCTGCTGAGGATGCCTTTATGAAAGGCGGCGCAACACTTTCACATCATCACGCAGTTGGCTTTGAACACATGCCATGGCTTAAAGACGATATTTCTGAAACAGGAATAAAAGCAGTAAAAGGATTAAAAGTTTCTCTCGATCCCGGCAACATTATGAACCCGGGGAAAATAATTCCACCGGATGGCAATGAAATAAACTGGGGATTAAGCAAAGGCGATATTGAAAAATTCGAAAGCGGTATTAATGCTGGCGGGTAAAACAATTGTTATCGCAGGAGCCTCGTCAGGATTAGGCGCTTCTCTTGCGACACAACTTTCATATCATAAAACAAACCTTGTTCTCTTTTCAAGAAATATTGATAAACTCCAGAGCGTAGCAAAAACCTGCGAAGAAAAAGGTGCAAAGACTTTAGTTGTTCGGGGAGATATAAGTAAGCAGGAAGATTGCAAAAGACTTTATAATGAAACAATTAATAATTTCAACGCTCTCCATCACCTTGTACTAAATGCCGGAATAAGTATGTGGGCAAAGTTTGAGGAAATTACAGACCTGACTTTATTTCAGAAATTAATTGAAACAAATTACCTTGGCGCAGTTTATCTTACTCATTGCTGTCTTCCTGCTTTAATTAAAAGCAAAGGAATGATAACTGCAATATCTTCTATACAGGGAAAAATTGCTGTTCCTGAACACACAGGCTATGTGGCTTCCAAACATGCTCTAACAGGATTTTTGAACACGCTAAGAATGGAGCTTGCAGATAAGGGAGTTGATGTTATGCTCGTTATGCCTCACTGGCTAAGAGGAACTAACTTAAGAAAAAATGCTTTCGATAAAGATGGAAATCAAATAGGTGAATCAAGTAAAGGGCACAGCAAAGAATCAATCTCTCTTGAAGAATGCAGCAAAAAAATTATTAAAGGAATGATTAGCAGGAAAAGAGAATTAATTATTCCGGGTAAACTAAAAATCTTAACCTGGCTTAATCTGTTCTTTCCCGGCTTAGCCGAGAAAATTGTTATGGGGAAGGTGAAGGAACAGGAGTAGAATCTTAGTACTAAGCTAAAAGCGATTCCGCGGGGATTTTAAATTTTTTATGAAGCTTTCTTGCCATATTTAAAGTAAGATCTCTTTTTCTGTTAAGCACTTCTGATGTTCTGTTTTTACCTCCCATTGCCTCTGCCAGGTCCGCTTGCTTTAAACCGGATTGTTCCATCCTGAATTTGATTGCCTCTATCGGATCGGGAAGAGAGATAGCAAAATGTTTCTGTTCATAAGCTTCAATAAGTGTTACCAGTATATCAAGTTCATCGCCAGCCTGTGTATTTGGCTTAGCATCGAAAAGTTCTTCAACTTTTTTTAATGCCTCTTCATAATCTTTTTTTGTTTTAATAGGTTTAATTTTCATCTCAGATTTCCTCAGCATTAATTTTATCATATTCTTTATGTGTTCCGTCCCTATTTTGTATGTTCTTTTATCCACCTCTCAATCCTCTCAAGTACTTTCTCAAGATCATATCTTACATCCAAATCATCAAACCGTAAAACTGTAACTCCAAGTTGATTTAATCTCTTATCTCTCGCTTCATCCTTACTCTCTTTCCCGTAGTGACTTTCTCCATCAATTTCTATCGCCAGCATTAAATCTTTGCAGTAGAAATCTACGATATAATTGTCAATTGGGCGTTGTCTGTCAAACCTGCCTGCCGGCAGGCAGGGTCAAATCCGCACATCCGTTTGCCCTTTAAGTAATCCCATAACAAAATCTCTGTAAAGGTACTATCATTCCTGAGTTTTCTTGCATACTTTTTTAGATTAGGATTATACAGAATAATTTTTCTTCTTTTCATTGCAGCCCCGTGATTTTACAAGCAACATACAAAAAATTATCTTCACATAACATTGACCCACCCCACCTTCCCCTCCAAGGAGGGGACAATTTCTTCCTTGGAGAGGTTAACTTTACAAAGGAAATGTTAAAAAAGTAATATAACGTCTCCTCCTTGGAGGAGATTTAGAGGTGGGTATAATTTTTATAACAAGGAAACTGTATAGAACCCACGCACCCTATTTAATAAAATCATTCAAAGCAATTTTATCGGAAATAGAAAGAGAACCGTCCCTCGATTTAAAAACAAAATCCAGGTCTTCCGTTTTTCTCCGCAAATATCTTTTCATACTTCTGAACATACCGCCGGAAAAGAATTTATAAGTTGTAAATAATGCGGTCTTTACACCATCGAGTGCGGGAAGTTTTTTTACAAGCGATACCCATTCATTATCAGGTCGCTTGAGTGAAAACAACGAATCGTTTCTCCAGCCGCCGAGAAGCAGGTAATCCGCATCTTCAAGCTTTTGGGGTTCAAAACCGTTAATTGGGATAAGCTCTGCAGAGAGTCCCCTGTTAAGCAGGAAGTTCGCTATTTCTTCACCAAATTTTTTAGTAGTGCTGTTTTTATTCTGTACGATTATTAACGCCTTTTTCATATCACACGTCAATTACATTTAGTTGCTGTTATAATTTCACTGTGAAACGTAAAGATGAGGATTGCCAAACTCAATCAATACTTTATAAAAGGATTTTTTCAGTGATATGGTTTTATTTTTCCCTGTTCAGTTTGGCGGAAACTGGATTGAAGGTTTTCTTTTGAATCGCCGAGAACACATTATTCTTATCTCCTGCCTGGATTTTAAAACTCATTTCTATATATTTTAATGTTACATTTCAAAACTAAAATGGGAGTAATATTATGAATATTGAAAAAATTTATAATGCTGTTGATGAGGATGATATGAATTCACCCTTGTCCTCAATTGTTTACGAATTGGAAAAGCAAGGATACATCGTTAAAATTGAAGGCGTTGAAGTTACTGCAAATGATATGGATAATAATTTGTTTACAGATTTAGAAAGAGCAACTAATGAATTTGAAATAGAATTGTTGAAGGATTCGGAAACAGAGCAAAGATTTAAACTGAGTTTTAGTGACTATCATAAGTTTAGTTTTCAGAGTCTTTAAAAACAGCACTAATATGTTTCAAACTCTTTTCCAATTTTCTTTCGATTTCAAAATCCACTTTATAGCAATCTTACAATTCCCTTTCCCTTATTTTCTCTTTTTGCAATGCCTTAAGTAAATTGTCCTTCCCCTTCAAAAATCCAATATTCTTATAAATTAATTGTGTTGTTATCGGAATGATTTTTATTCCGTTATCCTCTTCAAAAAAATTAATTCGTGTACCGGGTTTTAAGTTATACCTTCTACGTAGTTCAACGGGAATGGTTACTCTGCCTTTTGTAGTGAACCTTCCAATTTTCATTTTCCTATTACCTCCGGATTAATTTAATCAATTTTTCATCTCCCTCAGCAATTCCTTCCCCTTATCCCACACAAGTATATTTAACATCCCGGAATTATGCATATGCATTGCGGTATTAAAATCATATTTAAGAGCGAGTGTGCGGCAGTCGGCACTTCGGCAGAGTTCGGGTGCGCGGCTGTGTATGCTGCAGCCGTTTTCTTCGAGGTAAATGCAGTCCCCGTTTTCTTTATGTGCAAGCATTAGAGCACCGGGTATGCGGAAGTGCAGTTCGGTTATATATTCTGCCGGGTTATCGTTGGAAGTTAATCTTATTAAATCCCCTTTGCAGCAAAGTGTGCATCCGTTGCAGGGAACAAACTGAGTTTCCAGCTTTTCCATCCTTATTGGCTAAAGGTTTGCTAAAATTCTTTCCTTCTCTTCTTCAGAAAAATCATTTCCGTAAAAACGAAAAAACAATCTTTTCCTTATTTCATTTTCAGATAGATTCGGAGGGAATGAAGACAATACAATTTTTCTTGCGGTTTCAAACATCTCGAGTCCCATCAAAAGTCTTTCTTCACCCGAAAGTTTTGCAAACAATTCATCCTGTATTTTTTTTGCCCAGGGACTGGTGTCATTCATAACTTAATTTCCTCCTCGGCATAATCATCAGCTGTTTCATAAATGCGGACGGATACTTTTTCAACATTCTGCGGAAAGCGGAACTTCTTAATTTCACTGAGAAAATATTTGCAGATATTCTCAACTGTTGACTGAAACTCAACAACAACCATTTTTGACTTCAGCTTTTCAAGGAAAGAGATTATTTCTTCATCTTCTTTATAAACCATAAATGCGTGGTCGAGCTTTTCAACAATAGGCTCAACCATCTTTTTAACATCGTAATAATCCATCACCATTCCCGATTTAGCAACATCTCCTTCAAGCTCAACTATCATTTTGTAAGAGTGCCCGTGAATGTTTTTGCATTTACCAAAATGTTCGGGAAGCCTGTGCCCCATTTCCCATCTGAATTCTTTAGCAATTTTCATAAATGATTATCGGATTTTTATTAACTATGAAAACCGCTTTTTTACATCTGAATGTGGAGTGATTCTGCCTTCTTTTATGTCAACAAGTCCCTTTTCAATTGAGGCTTTTTCTTCTTCTGTTATTTCATTCCACCAGTCGGTTTCTCCGGGGTTATCTTTCAGCATTTTAATCTTCTCGATCGTTGAATCATCCCGAAGTTCCTTTATCCATTCTATCAATTTTAATTTTTCGTTTTCAATACTCATAAAATCTCCGTCTAAATTAAATTTTAGGCTAACTTACATAACAATGGAAGTTAAATCAATATGTAAGAGCTTATCCTGCTTAAACACCTTTAGCAGCAGGATCCCAGATAAACTTATGCATCTGTAGCTGGAAGCGCACGTTCAGCTTATCCTGCAAAACCCACTCAACCAGGGTTACCGGTTCAAGCTCGTCAAAAACCACAGAGACAAGAATTTTAAATCTTTTAGCGAGTTTGTATTTCTCCATAATTTCTTTCATCCAGTCATAATCTTCCCGGCTGCCGATTACAAACTTTAATTCGTCGGTTAGTTTCAGGTAATCTATATTCTCATAAAAATTCTTTTTCATCATTCCGCTCGAAGGACATTTGAGATCCATAATAATCATTACCCGCGGGTCAACGTCCTTGATGGAAAGACTGCCTCCCGTCTCAAGCATAACTTCGTAGCCTTCATCACACAACTTTTTCATTAAATCAAGAGACTGCGTTTGTACTAAAGGTTCTCCGCCGGTTAATTCAACAAGTCTGCAATTATATTTTTTTACTTCGGAAAGAATGCTGTTGATCGAATAATCTTCCCCGGCATAAAATGCATACTCGGTATCGCAATAAACACACCGCAGATTACAATACGTGAGCCTGACAAAAACACATGGAAGCCCGGCTTTAGAACTTTCGCCCTGTATCGAGAAGTATATTTCGTTTACTTTAAGCAAGGTATCAGTTCCTTTTGTTACACTAAGCGAATATGAAGTTTATTTCAATGTCAGTCTTCGACGGAGTTTATCCTGAGTTTAACGAAGGGCTCAGACTGACAATTAGCTATAAAAATAGCTTTTATCCAATTGATTTTTGTAATAAAATTACGAAAAGATAAATTTGACATCAAACAGGTGAATGGATATATTTGGACTCGTTTTTCACAACTAATTAAGGTTTCCAACTAATGGCATCACATAAATCTGCAAAGAAAAGAATCCGTACGAATGAAAGAAAAAGAGTGGTAAATCAAAGGATCGAATCGGGAATTAAAACTCTGTATAAAAAGACTCTTAAAACTACCGACTTAGCTGAAGCTGAAAAAAGTTATAAAGAAGCTGTTTCATTTCTTGATAAGAATAGTATAAAAGGCAAAATTCCCAGAAATAATGCGGCGAGGAAAAAAGCTGCTTTAACACGTCATCTAAACAGCCTTCAGAAAAAGACTACCAAATAACTAAGAAATAATTTTAACCGTAACACAAGCTTTAATTTATCAGTCTGAGCTTGCTCGTAGTCGAAGCAGGTCAAAGACTGACAAGTTTTCAGAGATCTTCAATTGCATCAATGCCTTCGGGCATCGGCAAATAAAATTTTATCGGTTGAACAACCCCGGTTTTCTTTTCTAATCTCTCAACTTTCTTTTTTATAATTACACTATGCTCGATCTGGATCCCGTCTTCTATAATTGATCCAAAAACATAACTGGTGCCTTTTATGAGAACGTCAGCCCCTATCCTTAATGGAAATTCATCGCTGCCTGTCATATTAACACTGGATTCAATTCTTGTTTTATCTCCAATAACAATATTTCCTTTAATTATATCGCCGGATAAAATCTGGACGGAATTACCTAATTTAAGAGCCTGCTTCGGGAAACAGGAAAGATGAACATTCTGATCTATAAAAACATCCTTGCCAAACTGAACATTCCCGTCAACAAAAACATTTTTGCTTAAGGTAAGATTATAGTTAAGCTTAACTCCCTGTCCTATGTAAACACCCCTGCCGATCACGATATCAAGCGGGACATTCCTTTTATCCATTTTAATTATTTCATCGACAACGCTTTCGTGGATAAAAAAATCATCGGGATCGTTTATTTCAATTATATCTTTTAATTTCTCATATACCTGTTTTCTTGCTACCTCCTCCATTTCTTTAAGAACCGACTTATTATTGAACCCCATTACAACATGTTTTTCCTCAGGACTAATAGCATTTACGTTGTATCCTTTTTTATTAAACAGCGAGATCATATCGGTTATATAAATCTCATTCTGCACATTATTGCTTGAAAGAGATCCTATCAGGTTAACAAGCTTCTTATAATTAAAGGCATAAACACCGGAATTGAATTCGTTGTTCTCGATCAATTCCTGTTTTGTATAAGAATATGTTCTCCCCTTGAACTTTGTTTTGTATGGTTTGTTTTCATCAAGTGCAAGAACATCTTTGTGTTCGACTATCTCGATTACTTTTCCTTCATCATCCCCGGAAAGTTTTCCTTCATCATCTTTGTTTTTAACCCGTACTATTCTGCCGTAAGAATTGTTTGCAAAATTACCTTCAAATATTCCTGTTAATACAAGCATATCTGATTTTGTTTTTAGGAATTCGCTTCTCAATTGCTTCACGGTTTCTTTATCAATTAATCCCATGTCACCGGGAAGAACATAGACTATCCCGTCACTAAATTTTTTGTTAAGTTTTTCAAGGGCTATTTGAACAGCATGACCTGTTCCGTTTTGTGTTTCCTGGTAAGCAAAAGCAGTGGCTGCCCTCTTCCCGATTACATTCATTACATCTTTAGCTTTAATACCCACTACGATGATAATGTTAATACCTTTAATGCCCTTTTGACAGGCATTATAAACTCTCGCAACAGTAGGCACTTCCCATATTTCGTGCAGCATTTTGGATTTCTGCGACTTTATTCTTTTACCATGACCTGCAGCTAAAACAATTGCTGTTTCCTTATTACCAATATTCAGCTTAGAGGAAAGTTCATCAACAAGCCTGTATATTTCTTCTTTCCCATTTTCGTGCATTTATTATACTCCGTTTAGTAACGAGTAAAGATAACAAATTTGTCTTTCGGTTTCATTGAGAAGCAGCTTTTATAAGATCATTTTTATTTCCTTTGTCCCTGTAATTCTCCGCAGCCAAAACAGAAACAAGAAGAGCAAAAACGATCGAAAGAACCGGCGAATCTATAAAGCCTGAAAAAAAGGCGGAAAGCAGTAAAGCTGCTATAGAAACCAATATGCTAAAAACAATAATTGTATTTTCTTCAGCTTTGTTTCTTTTAACAAAACTTATACCGGAAGAAAAAATACCAACCATCAATAAATCGGAAGCCAACAAACCCGCTAAACCGCTTTCAAAGTAAACCTGAAGTAGCTCATTATGCCAGCCTCCGACACCCTTATCAGTTAATTCATCCTTTAAAGGAAAAATTTCTTTGAAAGTTCTCGGACCAAACCCGAGTACGGGATGTTCCCATGCCAACTCAGCAGCTGCTTTATAAAGAATATCACGGTCTGAGAGCTGAGCAGGGGCTTCTACTCTATGAGTTGCTTCGGTAGAATTATTAAAAAAAGAAATGAATGCTAAAATTACCGCAACCAAACATATAAGAAAAACCTGTTTGATCTTTATTTTCTTTAAGAAAACTCCGGCAAGCAAAATTAAAATTGATATCCCGATATTTGCTCTTCCCAGGGAAGAAACCATTCCGGCTAATATTATTGCCGACAAAACGATATGTAAATAAAAATATTTTTCTTTAATCTCTACCAAATCCGATAAAATAACCGCTACACCAAAAGCCGCAAGGAGATAAACAGAAAATACCGTGTAGCCGGATGAAAAAGATTCTGCTCTTTCCACAAAACCTAAATTAAACCTAGCAATTCCGATAAGAGAATTTAAAGCAGCACCGATAATAAACAGGTAAATAATCTGCCGGGTCTTTTGTTCATCAAAAACTTTAACATAAAAACCGATTGAAAAAATGCTAAGATAAAAGAGTCCTTCTTTATAGAGGGATTGTACGCTCACAGAAGGATATTCTGAAAAGATTATTGCAGCAAGCCTTACAAGACCATATATCAAAATAAATATTACAATCCTGTCAACGGCTTTTCTTTTTTCGGAATACTTTTCAAACAACCAGAGTATAGCAAGAATACCTGCAAATAACTGCATGGCAAAAATTGAAAGGACAAAACTCACCGAGAGAAGTATCATTAAATAAAACGGGATGCGTAAATCAAATCTGCTGGAAATCATTGAAGTTTAATTGAATCTTTTGGGGTAATTTAAATAAAAGCCATACCAAAAAGAGCTACATCTTAAGTTATAAGTGATTATTTTTACATAAAACTAATTGCTTTTTCAGATGAATATTTTTTGGCAGTTCTTTAAATACCTGAAACCTTATATAAGACTACTCTTCACTGCAAATTTTTGCATGCTGATGTTTGTATTATTCAATCTCCTTTCAATCGGTCTTATTATGCCGTTTATCGATTTGCTTTTTAATCAAAGCAAACCGGAATTTCACCCCGGTCAGGATATAAGTATTTTCGATATTAAAGATTTCCTTACTTATAAATTAAGCGAGTCTGTATCTAAATACGACAAACTTGATCTCCTGGTTTACCTGTGCATATTAATCGTTATTATTTTCATTCTTAAAAATCTTTTCCAGTATTTCCAGACATATTTCATGTCCACAGTTGAACAGGGCGTAATAAAAGATATCAGGATGGATTTATATACCCACTTTCATAAACTCTCACTCGGATATTTCACCGAAGAAAAAAAAGGGATACTGATTTCGAGAATACTAAATGATGTACAGATAATACGTGATTCAATGATAGCTGTAATGAACAGTGTCTTCAGAGATCCCCCGTCAATAATAATTTTTACATTGGTACTGTTCGTGTTTAACTGGAAACTGACGATACTAATATTTATCCTCCTCCCGGTTATTGCTTTTATACTTGCAAGGATAGGAAATTCTTTAAAACGAAAAAGCATTCGTTCACAGGAAAAAATAGCCAACATAACTTCAATGCTTGACGAAACCTTTGGGGCAATGCGGATTGTTAAAGCATTTAGCATGGAACAATACGAAATAAAGCGGTTTACATCATCTGAAGAAAACTATTTTTCCATTTTAAAAAGTCTTGCAAGAAGGCGGGCTCTTGCAAGCCCGATAACCGAGGTGCTCGGAATTTTGTCGATTGCAGTTATTCTATATTTTATCGGAAGTGAAATAATCTCGGGAAGAAGCGATATGACGCCCGGAGCTTTTTTTGTTTATCTCGGCGTTTTCTTCCAGATGCTTCCCTCCTTAAAACTATTTGGACAAATGTTCAACAGTGTCAAAGAAGGTTCCGCCGCGGCAGGCAGAGTTTATGAGATACTAAGCACAAAACCAAAAATAACCGATTCGCCGGATGCAGAAACAGTAAATTCGTTCAACCAGAAAATTGAATTCAGGGAAGCCAGCTTTAAATACGAGAAGAGTGACATAATTTTAAGTAACGTAAATCTCCAAATAAATAAAGGGGAGGTTCTCGCTATTGTTGGACCGAGCGGAGCAGGAAAATCCAGCCTTGTAGATCTTATACCCCGTTTTTATGATGTAGATTCAGGCTCGATCCTGATTGATGGAACAGACATCAGGAAGATTAAGATTAATTCTCTGAGATCTTTAATGGGAATAGTTACACAGGAGACAATTCTTTTCAACGACACAATTCGCAACAACATTGCTTACGGACTTAATGAGTTATCGATTGATAAAATAGAGGAAGCTGCCAGAGCGGCTAATGCACATAATTTTATTTCCGAACTTAAAGATGGTTACGATACTTTAATAGGCGACAGAGGAATCAAACTTTCAGGAGGTGAACGGCAAAGATTATCCATTGCCCGCGCACTTCTTAAAAACCCTCCCATTCTTATACTCGATGAAGCTACTTCTTCCCTTGACACCGAATCCGAGTTGCTTGTTCAGCAGGCTATTGAAAGATTAATGAAAGGGAGAACATCTATCGTAATAGCTCACCGGTTGAGTACGGTTCAGAATGCAGATAAAATCATTGTTCTTGAAAAAGGAAATATTATTGAGAGAGGAACGCATAACGAGCTGTTGAAATTAAATGGTCTGTATAATAAACTTTACAATATGCAGTTCAAGCTATAATGAGAGTATCCGGGTTTAGCATAATAAGAAACGGGATCAAGTATTTCTATCCTTTCATCGAAGCAATTAAATCTATCCTTCCTTTATGTGATGAATTTATCCTTAATGTCGGAGACTCAGAAGATGCAACGTTAGAAGCCGCACTGGCTTTGAAAAACGATAAAATAAAAATCTTCGAAAGTAAATGGGATATGAGCCTGCGTGAGGAAGGCAGAGTTCTTTCAATCGAGACAAACAAGGCATTGAACAAATGTACCGGCGACTGGTGCTTTTACATCCAGGCTGATGAGGTTTTGCACGAAAAATATTTTCCGGTTGTTAAAGCAGCTATGGAAAAAAATCTTAATAAGAAATCAATTGAAGGATTAAAATTTAAATACAGGCATTTTTACGGAAGCTACGACTATTACCAGGATAATTACCGGATATGGTACATTGCAGAAACAAGAATAATAAGAAGAAATGAAAATATTGTTTCCTGGGGCGATGCAATGAATTTTAAACACAAAGATGGTTCGTCTTTAAATGTTGAACCTGTAAATGCTGAAATTTATCATTACGGATGGGTAAAGCCTCCGGATAGAATGGCATTGAAGAGAATTGATTTTAATAAACTTTATTATACCGACAAAGAAATTGAAGTATTTGCTCAGTCCCCTCAGCAGGGATACGATCGCTTCGGACATTTAAAGAAATTCACAAACACTCATCCTGCAGTTATGCAGGAAAGGATTAAGCAGGGAAACTGGGATTTCGATGCAAGGTTAGATAGCCAGGCTCCGGATTGGATAAGAAAAATCTCTGTTTTTCTACATCCTGTTACAAAGAGAATTAAAAAGTTATTTAATAAAAAATAACTGGTCTAAAAATAGTTTTAATAAAGTTTATTAACCCCTCGGATGAAACTGTTTATGTACCTGCTTAATATAATCCCTGTCAATGTGTGTATATATTTGTGTAGTTGATATATCAGCGTGACCAAGCATTTCCTGCACTGCTCTTAAATCAGCACCTCCCTCAAGAAGATGTGTGGCAAATGAATGCCTGAAAGTATGCGGATGAACTTCTTTCTGAATTCCTGCTTCTTTTACATACTGATCTACAATCTTCCAAACTCCCATTCTCGATAATTTAGAGCCCCTGTTATTAAGGAACACAACATTTTCGCTCTTTGCTTTTTTTGCCAGCAATGGACGGCTTTTTGTTAAGTATTCTTTAGTCCATTTTATTGCGCTGCTTCCGATCGGTACCAATCTTTCTTTTGAACCCTTCCCTAAAACTCTGATTATTTCCTCATCAAAAAAAAGATCTGAAATTTTCAACCCTATTAATTCAGATACTCTTAATCCGCAGGCATATAATACCTCCAATATTCCCCTGTCACGCAATCCTAATTTATTTTCTACATCGGGTTTTAATAAGATGGAATCAATTTCTCCAAGTGAAAGAACGGACGGAAGATTCTTTGAAAGCTTGGGAGGCATAACTTTTTCAACTGGATTAGCTTTTATATATTTATTTGAGAAAAGATAGCTGAAAAATCCTTTTATCGAAGAGTAATATCTCGCTGCCGAAGTGTTGCTTAATCCAAGCTCCTGCAGGTTTATAAAAAAGCTGTTAAGAAGTTTATTGTCAACTAAAGAAGGATCGTTGATTTTTAACGAGTCAAGAAAATTTATGAGGGAGTTAATATCGTTTCTGTAAGAGGATATCGTATTGACGGAAAGATTCTTTTCGAGCCGGAGAACATTAAGATATTCTTTTAAGAAGATATTCATTTTTCTTCTTTATCTGCTTCTACTCCCTTTTCAATCTCATCCTGCTTCGGATATCTTATTCTCTTATGATGCTGCCCGAGCAAAATATTCATAAATGCTTCTTTAATATTTTTCAGGTTGCTTAATGTAAGAGGCGATTCATCAAGCTGCCCGTCATCAATTCTCGATTGTATAATATTTTCAATAATATTTTCAACCTTACTTGCATCAGGTTCTTCTATTGCTCTTACTGCCGACTCACAGCCATCGGCGAGCATAATAATTGCAGTCTCTTTTGAATTGGGTCTGGGACCGGGATACCTGTAATCATTTATATTAACTTTCTCTTCACCATAGAGCTTTTTAGCTTTCTCATAGAAAAAAGACATTGTCATTGTTCCATGGTGCATTGGTATAAACTCTACTATTTCTTTCGGCAAATTGTTTTCCTCTGCCAGTTTAATTCCTTCTACTACATGCTGCAAAATTATTTTAACACTTCCCTCCGGTGATAACTCTTCATGAATATTTTTATTACTTAATTGGTTTTCGACAAAATTCTGGGGCATAATTGTTTTACCAACATCATGGTAGTAAGCACCAACCCTGGCAAGCAGTGGATTAGCACCTATTCTTTCCGCAGCAGCTTCACCAAGTGTTCCCATAGTCATAGAATGGTTAAACGTACCGGGAGCTTTTCTCGATAAATCCTTCAAAAGAGGTTTATCAAAATTAGAAAGCTCTAAAAGTGTAAGATCGGTCGTAATCTTAAATAGTCTTTCAAAGAAAATGAGAAGACCGTATGTAAGCACCGGGCTTATAAGTGCATTGGAACCTGCAAAAGCTAACTCTACTAATGTATTTTCCCACGGGGCAAAACGTTCGAGACTGAAAGCAAGCACTGTAACCGTATATCCAATAAGAATAAAGAGAAACGAGCGGAAAATTTGCGAACGGTTCTTTATGTCTCTCACTGTATAAACTGCCAGAGCGCCCGTAAAAAGATTCATAACAGAGAAAGTATAATCATTTCCTCTTAAGGCTCCCGTTATTAGAACCATAATTACTGTCGAGTAGAAACCTACACGGGAATCAAAAATAATTGTAAGCAACATGGATGCAGCGGGGATAAAGATTAAGTATTGCAACGGTGCATTAACTTCCATGTTGTTTATCAGGTAAGTAATAAAAGCAATAAAAACAAAATGGATTGCAATAAGGAGGATTTTCTGGTTATCGTTAAAAATTTTTTTTCTGAAGAGGAAAATATATATTATAAGCAAAGTCATTAAAGCTGTAATATGAAGGAAGTTGCCGAGAAACTGGATAATATATCCTTCATCCCCTGTTACCTCTCCTTTTGCAATTTTGTAAGAGTCGATTCTTAACTTTGTTTCTTTTGTAACCCTGTCATGCTTGGCTATAATTCTTTCATTCTCATTTACTATTCCGGCATAATTGGAAATATTATCCTTTGCCTGCAGAATTTCTTCCTCTGTTAAACTTTTACTGAATATTAAATTTGGAAAAACAAAATGCGCTGCATATTCGGTTAATATTTTTTTTATATCCGGCGGGTATGCCTTTCTGTTGATCTTGTTTATTACATATTTACCTGCAGACTCTATATTAAAGAAAATGTCCGCCGGCTCTATCCGGTCAATATTCCCTTCCCTGATTGCGATACTGTCTTTTGCAGGCAGTTCACTTAGAATTCCCTTTTCCGAAACTTCTTTAAATATTTTTTGAACTGAACTGAAAAGCTCCTTCAGGTTCAGTTCTTTTTTCTGTAGAAGATTTATTTCACTGCGGCGCAGGTTAAGAAATTTATTGAATGATTCGGAGCTCAGGAATGTAGGGTTCAAGCCCGGTATCGAATCCGAACTAATCACCTGGTCTATCAATTTAAGAAGAAAATTATCATAGCTATTTAATGAATCGATTATTGAATTCTCATTGTTACCAAGGTAAACCGGATAAACACTTGCCCCCGCTCTGCGAAGCTCTTCACGATAAATAGCTGCATCTTTAATGATAGGAAAACTAAATGGCGCTATTAAATCATCGTGAATCCAGATTGAGCCAACAGCAACTTCCGATTCAATAGATTCGCCCCTGGGAAACATAAACGAAATTGCAAGAACGGAAAGTAACCCCAGCAGTATTTTAATTCTAAAGCTTCTCCGGAAACTGAATTTTTTCGCCAATTTAATTTTCTTGTTTATTGAAGAAAAATGATGATGTAAATAATATTTATCCTTTTTCGTTCTTTAGTTCTTCAAAAGCTTCATCTACCGTTTCGCATACTTCAAGTACGCGGTCAAGTTGTGTAATCCTGATAAGAGAATAGACCTTTTCGCTCGGTGCGGCAATCCTCATACTTCCGCCGGTAGTGTTCAGAATCCTGTTTGCTACAAGGATAGCACTAAGCCCCGATGAATCACAGGTTTCAACATCGCTTAAATCAATTATAAGCTTACCGGCTCCTTCTACTTTGAGAAGCAAGGTAAACTCACCTTTTACCAAACCGGATATATTTGTATCCAATCTTTTTTCATTCAGTTTGAAGATTGTAATATCGTCTACTTTTTTTATTTCATAATTCATTGGGTTAGTCCTGAAACATTTTAAGGCAATTTAAGAAATTTTGATAAGAAATCTCGGGATTGTCTTCGTGATTTATAATTTGGAAATTGTAAAATTTATCCGAATCACTTTTAACAAATCCTATCTTTAACGGGGTTTTAACAATATTGGCAATATAGCTATGAAACAAGCTGTCCTTCCTGTTAAGGTCTATTGAAACGTTAAACTGCATCTCGCTTAGTTTATCAATTAACTGCCTGGCCGGAAGCTTCCATTTGGTTATATCTTTTTCTGAATATTCGATGGCTTTACTTTTAAATCTTTGAGGAAGAAGACTTACTTTAAAATCACGCGTTAAAATCATTGCGCTTTTTTTGTTCTCGGCAAGAAAATTTAATATAGGAAGCGAATAAGTAAAGTCCCTGTCCTCTTCCGGCATAGCAACAAAGAAAGTGTAGGAACTTTTTAAGAAACCGGTAAAAGTATGTTGTTCAAAGTTCTGGTCCTTTAATTGTTTTGCAATTACTTTCTCCGCTATCTTTTCTTTAAGAAATTCAAACATATTCTTTAGCCTGCTTTGTTCAGTTCATTGAGAAATTGTTTCTCAGAAAGTATTTTAACGCCAAGATTTTTTGCTTTTTCCAGTTTCGATCCTGCATTTTCACCTGCAACGAGAAAGTCAGTCTTACTACTAACACTTGAAGTTACCTTCCCACCCAAAACAGTTATCCTGTCGCCGGCTTCTTCCCTTGAAAAATTTTCTAAGGTGCCTGTAATTACAAAAGTTTTATTAGTAAAGAAATTCTCTTTTACAACCTTTCTTTCAGCCTCAAAAACAAGTCGCTGTTTTTTTAACCTCTTAATAATATCAATATTATGCTTATCAGAAAAGAACTTCCTTACACTTTTACTAATACTCGGACCAATTTCATGTACGTCAGTTATTTCCTCTTCCGAAGCCTGGATAAGCTTATCGATGGAAAGGAAATGATCTGCGAGCTTTTTTGCGGCGCCGGCACCTACATATCTTATTCCAAGAGCAAAAAGAACTTTCGCAAAAGGTTGCTTTTTACTTGCTTCAACAGCAGCTAAAAGGTTACCAACGCTTTTCTCTCCCAGCCTTTCAATGTTTATCAGCTCATCGCGATGATCTTTTAAATCATATATATCTGCGTAAGTTTTTAAAAATCCCAAATTAACGAAAAGATCAATTAAGGCTTCTCCCAAACCTTCGATATCCATTGCCCCGCGTGCTGCAAAATGTCCGATTCTCCCTCTTACCTGCGCATTACATTCTGTATTCTCACAATAAAAGGCTACTTCATTTTCCGGTTTAAAAACTGAAGAGCCGCAAACAGGACATTTGTCGGGAGGTCGGGGAACTTTACTGTTCTTTGGTCTTTCACTCAGAACAACAGAAACTACTTTGGGTATTACATCACCTCCCTTTTCAATAACAACTTTATCATTTTCTCTAATATCTTTTCGTAAAATTTCATCATAGTTGTGAAGTGTTGCCCTGCTTATAGTTGAGCCAGCCAGGAATACCGGTTCCAGTTCTGCAACAGGAGTAATTGTGCCAATTCTTCCTACCTGCCAAGTAATTTTATTCAATTTTGTTATTGCCTGCTTTGCCTTGAACTTAAACGCAACAGCCCAGCGGGGGGATTTCGCAATACTGCCTAATATTTTTTGCTGCCTCAGCGAATTTACTTTTATAACAGCTCCGTCAACTTCGTATTCAAGCGAGTTCCTTTTAGATTCAAGCTCGTTGCAATATTTTAACACTTCATCAATACTTTCACACAGTTTGAATTCGGGATTCACGTTGAAACCAAGCTTCCTAAGCAAATTCAAATTTTCAAAATGGAAGTTTAATTCTCCTTCACTACTTATTAAGTTATAAACAAAAATATTCAGTTTCCTCGATGCTACAATTTGAGGATCCTGCATTTTGAGAGTTCCTGCAGCAAAGTTTCTCGGGTTGGCAAACAGTTTTTCTCCTTTTTCCTCTCTGTCTTTATTCAGCTTATGGAAATCGGCAATCCTCATAAAAATTTCGCCGCGGACTTCGAAGTCATCGGGAGGATAAGGTGCAGATGAATTTCTTTTTATCCGCAAAGGAACCGATTTTATAGTCTTTACATTATTAGTTACTTCCTCACCAACAGTTCCGTCTCCTCTGGTTGCTGCTGTTTTCAGAATCCCGTTTACATACCTTAAACTTACAGAAGCTCCGTCAATCTTAAACTCAACCACATACTGAATTTTTTCTTCCCTGGGAAGTGTTTCCCTTACTCGCCTGTCAAAATCATATAATTCCCCTTCATTATATGTGTTTGCAAGGCTAAGCATAGGAACATTATGTTGAACAGGTTTAAATTGTTTTGTAATGTCTTTACCAACTCTTTGCGTGGGAGAATCGGAAGTTATAAGGTCGGGGTTTTCATTTTCAAGTTTCTCAAGTTCCTTTACAAGTTTATCATATTCCTGATCACTTATTGCCTGCTCGTTAAGAACAAAGTACTTATAATCGTGATCTCTTATTTGTTCCCTGAGCTGTTCTATTCTCTTTTCAACCTGCTTATTCATTTATTAAGGGGTTAAAGGTGGGAGGAGACTTTAAATAAGTTAATCCGCTTTTGTTTATTTGAACGTGAATTACTGAACCCGCTTTACCGGAAAAATTCAGGGGCTTATCATTCATTTGAAACTTTATCGCCCCTGCATTCCCAAGTGTAATTTTATAATCATTCATAGCTTTTATAGATTTTTGCGAGTTAGGAAAAAGAATAAATTCTTCAGCCTTACTGTTATCAAGCACAATCTTAACCCACGAAGTATCGCTTGCAAAAACATTTAGAACAAGGCTGTCTGATTGCTGAGTGTTTACCGAACCCGGTGGTTCTTCTTCCTGGACAAAACGCTGCTGATTTTCTTTTACAACTTCTTCAAAAGGTTTTTCCGCAACGACTATTTCATTCGAATCTTTAAAAAAGAGCAGGTAAACAGAAAAAAATATTAATGCGAAAATAACGGCAATTGCAGCATATAGTCTGATATTTTGATTAATTGCGGCTTGTGAACCGGTTGAATTATTGGGTGATGTTGCATCGTATTTTTGTACCTGTTTTGATTCAACATTTTTCTTTGCAATGTCAGGTTTTCCTGCTTCCTCAATTTCTTCAAGAGGTTTGCCCTTCTTTGCAGCATCATATTTCAGGATAATTTTAGTTTCATCGAGACCAACCATTTTTGCAAAATCCTTAATAAAAGCTTTTACATAAGGTTCGGGTAAAAAATTAAAATCCCCCTTGTCTATAGCTTCCAGGAATTTAATATCCACCCTGGTTTTTACAGCCATTTGCTGAAGAGTGACGCCGCTTTTAAGGCGTGCCTCGTGTAATTCTTCTGCAATTTTTTCTAACATATAAAGGCGGCAGTATTAGTTGAAGTTTCCAAGAATTTACCTATAAAATTTAAACGAAAAAAATAATTACTCAACGCGAAGTAATTTTGCAGCAAAGGTTCCGTCCATTTGATTAATATGTGGATAAGTTTGAATGCATCCGTTTTCATCTACCAGTTCATCGGGCAAGGTATCTTTAGCATTAATAAGTTTAAAGTTATTATTCTTTGCCAGAAATTTCTGAACGATCTCATAATTCTCTTCCGGTTCAATAGAACACGTACTGTAAACAAGAATGCCATTTACCTTAACAAGGGAAGCGGCTTTTTCAACATATTTTATCTGGAATACATTCATTCTGCTTATATCAAGCAAATCTCTTTTCCACTTTATGTCGGGCTTTTTAGAAAGAGTCCCTGTACCGGAACATGGAATGTCGGCAAGAACTCTGTCATACGGCGCATCATTAAATTCCAGTGCATCCGCAGCAAAAGTTTTTACCGATTTAAATCCCAATCTTTCCATATTATTTTTAAGAATATTCAAACGGCTTTCATATCTGTCTACAGCAACAATTTCCCCGTTATCTCCCATTAGCCCGGTTAAATATGCAGTCTTACCACCGGGGGCAGCAAACAAATCTAAAACTCTCATCCCGGGTTTTACATCAAGCAATTTACAGGCAAGCCCGGCGCTTTCATCCTGAATGTTAAAATATCCTTTCCCAAAATATTCCCATGCAGTAATATTTGTGAGATTCTGTAGCTTGAAAAACTCCGGTAAATATTTGCCGGGATTATATCTAAGATTGACGGAATCGAGCAGGGATTTAAATTCAGCCGGATCGGTTTTAACCGTGTTTATCTTTAAAGTAAGAAAAGGTTTTTCATTATTTGCAGAAAGTAACTTCTCTGTATTTTCTCTGCCAAAACGTTTAACATATCTTTTAACCATCCAGGAAGGATGAGAATAATAAGCGCTTAAATAACCAACCAAATCTTCCTGTGGGTCCGGGTAACGAATCCCGTTTTTATTTTTTACTATGTTTCTTAAGATTGCATTCGTAAGATCGGCTGGTTTTTGTCCCTGCAGCTTTTTTACAAATTCGACTGCTTCATTGACTACGGCATAATCAGGAACTCTGTCCAGAAAGAGTATCTGGTAAAGTGCAACACGTAGCCCATTTTTAAGATTGGGAATCGCTTTGGAAAATTGCCCTTTGTAAAAACCATTAAGTATCCAATCAAGCCGCCCCATCCATCTTATCACACCATGAACAATTTCATAAAGTAAAGCTTTATCAGGTCCGCCTAACTCGGGATTCCTCATCTCATGGTCGAGAAGTTTATCGAGATAACTGTCTGTTCTTTCAATCCTGTTTAAAATCTTAACTGATAATCCGCGGACCCCTTCATAAAGATCTTTAATTTTGTGTTCTTCAAGTTGAGCCATATAATCAAGCTGTTATTGCGTTATTTCTTTCTTGTTGTGTTAACTCAAATATTTTACGAAAAAGTTTTATTTCTTCTTCGTTCATTGTTATACCTCTTCTCGACATTACTTTTTGGGCAGTGTCAATACCTTTATCAACATCATAAACTTTGGATTCGCCCGCACCGCCCCATGTAAACGAAGGAATAAACTTGCCGGGAAAGCCGGTACCAAATATATTGCATGAAAAACCTGCTACAGTCCCGGTATTGAACATAGTGTTTATAGCAGTTTTTGAGTGGTCTCCCATCATCAATCCTAAAAACTGTGATTTGCTATCAACCATTTTGCCGTTTATAAAAGCTTTAACCATGCCGTAATTATTTTTTAAGTCGCTGTTGTTCGTATCCGCACCAAGATTAACCCAGCTTCCCAGGTATGCATGACCTAAAAATCCCGCATGCTGCTTATTGCTGTAAGGCATTATTATCGAACCCTCAACCTCTCCGCCAATTTTACAAACTTTCCCGATGCTTACATTTTCATAAATTGTTGCGGTACTTTTTATCTTAGAAGATTCACCGATATAAACCGGACCTTCAATAACCGCATTAGGAAATATCTCTACATTCTTATCAATAAAAACGGGACCTTTGGAAGCATCGATAACAACTCCCGGTTTTACAACAGCATCTTTTTCAATTATAATTTCTTTTTTCTCTATAAGATGAACGCCGTCGAAAAGTTTACCTGTAATTCTCTTCTGGTTTTTTCTTTTCTTTTTGTCCATCTGAATTTGAAATTCTTTACTTAGTTCTTCGCCGTTATAATTAATTAAGTCCCATATATAATTAAAGATTTTTATTTCAACGGCTTCAGTACGGATTCCATCGAAGTTTTCAAGATCGATATATTCGCCAATGCTCTTCTTAAAAGAGCTTAAATGTGAACCGGAAAGATATGCCGCAATAACCGTATCCCCGGAAATATAAACGACATTTTCTTTTTTCTTCTTAGAAAAGATTTTAATGAGACCGTCACCTGCAGCAACTCTGCCATTAACAAATATACATTCATCCCCTTCAATAGTGTTAACTAAAATTCCCGGATTATTCAGAGCAGTAACTTTTTCTAAGTAAGCTCTGCAATGAAGTGAATGTTTTGCAGACGGGAATAATCTGAAAATTTTATTCTTTAAGGACGTGTACCCGCAAATTAAATCGTATACAGGTCTTGAATATGTTAACGGTAGAAAATTAGAAGCTCTTTTATCTTCGAAGACACAAAGCTGCATTCTGCTTCAATCATAATAATTTTGCATTCAATTTAACATTTTTTGAGGTAAGAATCCTGAGGAGGAATAGAATCTACGCTGGAGTTGAAAATTCTAAAAAGCAAAAACCCCCTAATATCAATCTAACATCCATATAATACTTCTTGTGTTCCCTATCTGGTACCATTATCAGATATATATATGACCATCTCTACCATTATTAACATTATAGAGAATATCGTAAATCGGACACTCAATCCAAAAACAAAATATGCATTTGACATAAGGACTAAAAGAAAAATGATCTTTGATATTACAATAAAATTTTTCTTGTATGGGGGTAATTTTTCCTTCAATAAAATATGAAACAAACAATAAAAGAGATAACATAGAGTAAACTGTAATGCCGGGATTATACCATAAAGATCATAAAAAATATTAAATAGGTCAAAGGATACAAACCCAGGAAAAATTATCTGACAAACAATTATTAATATTCTAACAAGATTCATCATAGCACCCACTTGAAGTTAAAAAAGTGAATTACTATAGTTATATCACAAACTGCATGCCAACGTAAAAAAAATTTATATTCGTCTTATGGTTAGGAAAATCTTTGTAAATAAAAGATTTTTAAATCAAAAAGATTTTTATAAAATTTAAGTTGGCTGGTCATCAATTAATTGTCAGCAGACAAACAGCTAAAGGTAAGGTTACTCTTTGATGAGTCTTTTAATGAAAGAGAATTTCTTTCTTGCGTTGGGCCAACTACTAAGATTTTCTTTTAAGAGTTTTTTTATACAGATTTTTCTTGGTTTTAATTCTTTAGTAATAAAGTGTTGGCGAGTTATTTGGCTTCTCCCCTTTATTGTCGAAGTGAATTTTGTTACAAATATTTCTTCTGAAACTTCTTTTTCTTTCTCGAAATGTTCAATTAATATACTTTCCAACCTGTTAAGAAATTGCACAACTTCTAAGCAGTCCGTTTCGTTTATCCTGCTACCTACACTGAATTTATCATTGTCATCTTCAATTAAATATTTCACCACATCAAGATCAACTCTTCTATCGCCTTTATCCCCAAAATAACCAGCAACTCTTTCAATAAAATTTTTTAATTCCCTTATATTTCCGTTCCAAGGTAATCCTTTTAGAAAATTTAAACTTTCTTCAGTAAAAGTAAGTATTGGTACATTTAAATAAACCAAAAAGTACTCTACAAGTTTAGGTATATCAAGGATTCTCTCCTTAAGAGGAGAGACGTAAATAGAGATTACATTTAGTCTGTGATAAAGATCTTCTCTGAAATTTCCTTTTTTAATTTCTTCTTTTAAATTTTTATTTGTTGCCGCAACTATTCTCACATCAATTTCAATTTCCCTTTCTCCTCCAACTCTTTCAATTTTTCCACTTTCAATTGCGTCAAGAACTTTTGCCTGAGCCTGTGGGCTCATATCACCTATTTCATCAAGAAACAGAGTTCCCTTATTAGCAAGTTCAAATTTCCCTCTCCTCTGTTGAAAAGCTCCCGTAAAGGAACCCTTTTCATGTCCGAATAATTCTGACTCAATTAATTCATTTGGAATAGACGCACAGTTTACCGAAACAAAAGGTTTTCCTTTTCTTTTACTTAGCTCATGGATTGCTTTTGCAATCAGTTTCTTTCCTGTTCCTGTGTCACCTCTTATCAAAACCTTAGAATCAGTTTTAGCATATTTTTCAGTTTGGCTTTTTACCCATTTAATAGAAATTGAATCCCCAATAATATTTAATGCTTTAAGAGTATCACTTTCTTTATAATCATTTAGTTCTTCTTGTAAAATTTTACTATATGATTGTACTTCAACTTTCAAAAAGGAAACTTCTTTTTGGTGTATGGTAAAAACTTTTCTATGGGAAATTTCGGTTTCTAATAACTTACTTATGTCATTATGTGTCCTTAAAGCAAAATTCTGTTTAAGATTATCTTTCAATGACTTAACTAGATGATTTGAATTAAACAGGAAATAAAATATATCTTTCCCATTTTTTTCTATAAATTTCATACAAGTCAGAGATCGGATAAATAAATCATTATCAATATTAAAGAATTTTTTTATTGAATCATTAAACTCTCTTTCATTATCAATATCAAGCCATTTAGAATTATAATTATATTTTTCACTACCAAACCAACTATAAAAATCTTTTAAATTCTCCGTAAAGAAATTAAATACATCTTCCCCTCTGATATTATTTAATTCTTGAGTACGCATGTAATTATTAACGCCTATCCTTAAGCGTGTATAACAAGATGAATCAGAGAGTATTATCAATCCTAAGGGAGAAGAAGAAAAAAGATGCTGGCTATCCAAAATCCTAAGTATAGATTGTCTCTCTAAATTTTCTGGGGTGAGTGTTTCTAATAAAAACCGAGCAGTATCATATTTTGAGGTATATAATATGCTTTCAATATGTAAATTGCGGACCGCAAGAGTAAATTTTTCAAAGTCACTATTATCAAAAACTCCCTCATTTATATTTCTTGTTACATAAACGATACCTTGAAACTCACCATTATAATGAAGTGGTCTTCCCATCGCGGTGATCGGGAAATCTTCAGTTGGATTTTCTGTTGGATCATAAATCACTTTTATCAATTTAGTTTTCTGCTCTGTAGAAATGGGAGCCTTGAAGCAGATTTCTAGTAATAATGTAAGCTCTGAGTATTTTATTAATGAGTCCCTTTGAATTCTCCAAATGTTACCTCCGGAGCTCGGTTTAAATTCTCCGGTTTCTGCATTGATTACCTCATCTTGTCCCTGTTTATCAGGAATATCATTAATCACAGTTCTATATATCCGCTCAGCATAAGGATTTTCATTAGGTACATATGAAGTACGATAGGCAGGTAAACGAATAATGGTTAACAGATAATTTGAAAAGTAAAATAATTTTGTTGAGAAATCTTGTAAACTTAAACTATCACTTGTGTCTGAATGATTATATATCTCTTTTTCAAACCATTGCAACCAGTCATTCTTAAAATTAAGATAATTTTCAAAAGCGATTGCAAAATATGAGGCGTTGTTATTTACTAATTTATCGTTCTCTAACAAAAGTTCTCTTATATATTCCTTAGTTCTAGGTAGTGCAAAGTACTGACCTAAATATTTCATTAATTCGTAATCCCATATAGCAGTCTCCTTAAAGGGGACAATAACCTCCTTAGGATATAACAGAGTATTCTTTATAGTACTTGCATAATAAAAACTTTCAGAAAAAGAACTAAAAAGCAAAATTCCCACTGTCAGAGATTCATTATTACCAAGTTCATTCCTGATGTTCTTTGCCAAACTTCTCTGAACATAACCGTATAACCGTTCAAATCTGTTTTCCATAATTACTTTATTGCCACTATTATTGTTTCTTTTGACTCGTCTGTGAATTTTTGATTTTCAGGATCATGAAATTCAACTTTACTAAATCCATTGTTCACTATTAAATTATAAATTTCATCATTGTCATATATCCTAATTGAATATTCAAACTTTTTACCATCACCATTTCTTAATTCCCAACTTCCGCATAATCTTTTTGTTAGCTTATCAAATTCGAAATCATCAACATACAAATCATAATTTTTATCTTGATAAACGCATTTCCTTGATTTATGTTCATCACCCTTAAAAAATTTCCCATTCTTAATTCTGGTAGCATTATAGTCAAAATGTAATAGAAGCTTACCCGAAGGGCGAAGCACTCTACCAAAATTCTTAATAACGGTAATATTATCTTCTTCTTTATCAAAGAAACCAAAAGAAGTAAACATATTTAAAACATGGTCGAAAGATTCATCAACAAAATCAAGTTCTCTCATATCTTTTAAAATAAAATTAGCATTATCATTCAAATGTTTTCCCTTTGTCGCAGCATTACATAATTTTATATACAAGGGACTCAAGTCAACACCAGTAACTTTAAAACCCTTATCCGCTAATTCAATGGAATGTCTTCCATAACCGCAGGGGCAATCAAGAATTGAGATTCCCTTCGTGGGTTGTAAAAACCGGACTATCAAGTCTATTTCTCTTTTAGTACGTTGAACAAGAGTAAGTCTTTTTTTTGCATCATAACCTTCCAAACTGTGATCACCAATTAAATAAAACTCACTAAAAAATCCATATCTAGGATGCCACCAAGGAATGCTCATAATATTATCTCCTTTCCACCAATAATTTCCTCTTTAATTAGTCGACCATTTGCTAACCGGAAATGAGTTGCTGGAAACTCTTTCAATCTCATATCATGAGTTGCAATTATTACAAAATTTACTTTATTCTTTAAAGTCTCAATAAAATTTACAAATAATTCAAAATTATATGCATCTATTCCTGAAGTAGGTTCATCAGCAAGAATTATATCTGCATCTGAAACATTTGATATAAATAAATTCAATTTCTGAGCTTGACCTCCAGATAGATTGGAAACCTTTTGGACCCCAAATGAGTCATTTATCTCAAATCCATTATTATGGTTTCTACGTAAAATAATATTAAGAGAGGAAAGAGAATCCTTTATAGAAGGAATTTTCAACCAGTCCCGGTATTTGAATCGTTTTGAAGCGATTATATTTTCGTAGACTGTCGAATCTATGCTTAAAGAACTATATGGATTCTGTGTAATATAAAAAACTCTTCTTTTATTTTTATCTTTATCTGTAATATGCATTCCATCTTTAATAATGAATCCTGCTGCCGGTTTTAACTCCCCGCTTAATAACTTCAGTAGTGAAGTTTTACCAGCACCATTATCTCCCCAAACTATATTTATACCCTTCTCAAAATGACAATTCAGATTCCTAAAAACTTCTCGCTTTTCATAACCATTATCATAGTTAAAACTTAAATCAGTTAGAAACACTCCATTTAAATTTTTATCACAGAAAGATTGTCTCTTACTATTTTGAATTTTCGTCCCTGGTTTAGCAACAGTAAACAGAAGCGCCAATCCAAATATCAATTTCCAAAGTGTAGGATTAGCTGTATAATAAATAATCATTAGAACAATGATTTGGAATAATACCGAACCAATAATCGCTTTAAAAACAGGTGATTGAGTTGTTGAGAAAATTAAATACCATTTGAACGAATATCCTTTTTGAGATTTACTTATCGCACCTACCAAAATATCAATTATCCTATCAATAAACAGAAAGGAGCTTAAAGAAGTAATCAGGAACTCAAAGCCACCGCCAGACCTAGATAAACCTAAATTGCTTGTGTATATAACCACACCTATTGATAGGATAAATCCAGCAATGACATAAATTGTCAAAATTAATATACGGGGATTACTAGGCACATTAACATTAAAATTATCCGAAGCAACTTTTATTTTAATTCCAATGTTAGAACGGAAAAAAAATTCTATGATTACGGCTAAAGAGATAGCTATTATTAAAGTTGAAATAGTGGAGTTCAAAAAGGGAAGTCTTGAATAATCAAGGGAAAGAGATTCTCCGATTAATATAACGGATAGGGAATGAAGAATTAATGTAAATATAATACCTGCGAGTATTCCATTAATTTTTAATTCATAAATAAGGAATGAGACAAATGAGTATGAAACTATTGCAACTAGCGCAGTGCAAGAAAAAGAAATAAAGAGAGATTGAGTCCCATTCCAAAGAAATGTAAAACAGATAGAGCTAATTACAACAATACCATCAATACTTACGTCTATAAATTTTAAATACTTGAATAGGATGCCTACAGTTAATACCATAGGGAACCATCTGATACCATCAAAGAATCCAATGCGAAGTATGTCATTTAATTCTTGTAACATATCAATACTTCTCAACTATTCTACTAAATTCAGGCGGGGTTTTAATACCAAGTTTTTTAAGCGAATTTTCATTTATGTATATTCCTGCTCTTTCTAATTGCACGACTGGCAAGTCTTCCGCTTTTACTTCATGAGAATTAATTCTCAAAAGAGTTTGTCCGATTATTTTCCCAACTATTCCGTAATTGACCGAAATTCCAACACTCACACCATCTTTTTTAACAGTTCCATCGTCCAAGGAAAATACCGGGACATTTTTTTCAGTACATAGTTTAACAACTGAAGATGCTTTAGTTACAGCATATTTATCATGAGGAATAATGATTACTTTGGCTCCACGCAATAATAGTTTATTCGTAACCTTTTCAACGTCTTCAAGATTATTTATCACCCCATCAAGAATAGTTATGCCTATATTGCTTAGCTTCTCTTTTATTTTACTCGCAGTTCCTACTGAATTTATTTCGGATGTGTTAAATAATATTCCTACTTTTTTAACCTCCGGTGTAAACCCTACTATGACTTTTGAAAATAAATCGTAAATGTTTTCCCTTGGATTATCAGAAATTATAGCAACGGGGGCTTTTCTCTTAGGTTGGATCCCTACCTTAACAAGAGCATCTATTCTCTCAGGTGCAGAAATTGCACTGGCTATGACGACCGGTAAATCATTCTTGAATTTTGGACCAAAAGCTGTATTTGTAATTTGCGACCCAATAGTTACAATATAGTCGGGTTTGGTTAATAGAGCACTCTGAATTATAGTTTCAAATTTATCGGGGTCTCCTTCTGCACTAAAATACCTTATATCAAAACTATCTTTACAAACACTTTCATAACCATTTTTCAATTGGTCAAAAGCATCTATAGTTACAGGAAAAACCATAGAAACCTTTTCTTTTATAAAGTGTTTTTCATTTTGTTTACAGGAAGTAAATAAAGTAACGAATAGTATTAAGATTGAAAGTTTAATATAGTGTTTCATAATTTCGTCCTCTTTTTTATTTTATAAAACCCAACTTCAATGCCAAATACTATTATTACCTTTATAGCTCTTTCAAAACTTAGTATACTTCAAATAATTAGCGTTTGAAAGAGTAATAGGAAGTTTTAAAAATCTGAGAGCTTAAATAGAAGTGGTGATTGTAAGATTACTATTATGAATGTAAGGTTACATTCTATGAAAGTTTCTTCATTTCAAATATCAAAAAACTCATTTGCTATAGTTGAAAGGGTGTTATGCGAAATAAGCAAACATTGTTTTTTACTTTCCCCTCATTAATTTTCATTTCTCTTTTACAAGCTGCCCACATATCTTCAGCAATTCAGTCTCTGCCGATTTAGCGTCGAACTGAGCAACAACGAGTCTGCTTTTGGCACCAAACAGGTTTATCTGGGTTTCTCTAAATTCCAGGGGGGTTATATTTCCAAGGCGAAGTCTTTCAAGAGCAATATCCAGGTTTTCTTCTGCAGCTACCAGATTTTGTTTTTCCAGCACAACGATTTTTTTTCTGTTTTCGTATCTATTAAAGGCGTTTGAAAGGTCTGCTTCTACCAATTGTTCCGTTTCTTTATAAGCAAGCTCATAATTCTTCAGATTTATTTCTGCATTCTCGATGTTCTGCCTCGTGTTTAACCCGTTAAAAAGATTTAGTGAAGCAGTTATTCCGTAATTAAATCCATTATTCCTGTTTATTCGCAGCAAGCCTGCCTCGGATTCTGACCTGGTATAATCATAGCCTGCATTTATACTGATCCGCGGAAATATTTCTGAGCGTAAAAGACTAATATCCAGTTCGGAAATTATTTTATTTTCCGATGCCATTCTTAATTGATTGTTTTTTTCTTTGGCAACAGGAAGTAGATCTTCAAATGCGAGATCTTCTCTGAGAATTATAGTGTCTATAACACTAAAATCATTGTTGGCTTCAACTCCGAGAAGAGTGTTCAAAGAAATTTTTGACTGTGATAAATTTAATTCTTCCCTGAGAAATGAAGACTTATCTTCATTAAGATCGACCTGCGCCTGCCGTAAATCAAACCTGGAACCTGAGCCAACTTCCATTTTATCTTCCGCAATTTTTACTCTTTCCTCCGAAATCAAAATATTAGACTGAATTACTTCAAGAACTTCTTTTAATCTTACAATATCATGATATGTGATTATAATATCAGAGATATTACTTTCAACCCGTGATTTAAAATTAAGTTCACCCATTTCCTTTAATGATTTTAACCTATCCAGAGAAGCAAACATTTTTAAGCCGTCAAATATAGTCCAGTTTAAGGAAATCCCTGCTGTTAAAGTAGATGATTCGGCATCGTTACGTTCTGATCTTCTTCCGTCAAAAAATTCCTGAGTCGTATTATTTATGCTTTCCGAATACGAACCATTTGCATCGAGACCGGGCAGCATACCTGCATGACCTATTGTAAAATTATTATTGGCAATTTCTGCTTCATTTCTTGCAATATTAATAGAAAAATTATTTCGGAGAGCGATTTTAATTGCTTCTTCAAGAGTTAAAACTTCCTGTGAGAACGAAAGCTCAGGAAACATAAAAGTTATGAATAGGAATAGAATTATTTTTGAATTCATAGGGAAAATAAATTTTGTATAAAGATAATGAGTATTAATCTTACCCATAATCATAATCCTACTCGATTTTAGGAATCCGATTATGAGTATGATTACGATTACGATTGTATTATTTAAGAATTATTTGTGCCGTATTCAATATCTGGTTCAAATGTTCTATCAGAATTGCTCTTAATTAATCCAACAAGCATTGATACGATATTAGATAAGAGTTGTTTCCCATCTATTACTCTTGTTTGTTCAACTTTTCTTCTTCTAACTAATACATCTAAACTGCTTGCACATTCCAAAGCAGAACCTCTCGCTATATCAAAATACTTGCATCTGTCCTTTGAAGTGAATTTACCGTTACCTTCAGCTATATTTAAAGGGATAGAAGTTGATGCTTCATCGAGATGTTCACATACAGAAATTTTTTGGGAGATTTCATTAAGAAGAATGCCTACCCATTCTGTGAAATCAAGGGAGTACTGGTAAACCCTTAATTTTTCGTGATCAAACATTCTTCCTCCTTCTAAAATTCATAATCATACTCATAATCTTACTCTTACTCGATTGTGGGGACACGATTACGATTATGAGTACGAATAAAATTAATTGCTAACAACCACTCCTTCTTCGGGTCCGGCGACAAATTCACCCTCGGTAATATTTGAGACAGCTGCTTTCTTTCTGGATAGGTAAGAATACATTACCGGCACAACAAACAAGGTTAAAAATGTTGAAAAAATTAAACCTCCGATAACAGTTATGCCCATTGAAACACGGCTTTCTGAGCCGGCTCCAAGTGCTAATGCAATCGGTAAAGTTCCAAGGATAGTTGAAAAACTTGTCATCAAAATGGGGCGTAAACGCGCAACCGAAGCATGTTTAATTGCTTCTGATTTTTCCTGCCCTGCTGCTTTACGCTGATTTGCAAATTCAACAATCAGGATTCCGTTTTTAGTTACAAGACCGATAAGCATTATTATCCCTATCTCGCTAAAGATATTTAATGTCTGGTTAAAGTACCAAAGAGATAAGAGGGCGCCCGCTAAAGCAAGTGGAACTGTGAACAAAATTATAAAGGGGTCTCTGAAACTTTCAAACTGGGCCGCAAGAACTAAATAGATTAAGATTAAAGCTAATACAAAAGCAAAGTATAAGCTGGCAGAGCTTTCCTCGTAATCTTTTGACGGACCATCAAGAGCAGTTGAGAAAGTTTCATCGAGTTCTTTGTCGGCAATATTTCTCATCGCAGCAATTCCATCGCCGATAGTTTTGCCAGGAGCCAAACCCGCCGATATTGTTGCAGAAACATACCTGTTAAATCTGTATAGTTGAGGGGGAGAGCTTTCTTCTTTCAATACAACAACATTATCAAGCTGGATTAATTCATCCCGGTTATTCTTCACATAGAGCGATTGCAGATCAATCGGTTCATCTCTATTTTCTCTTGAAACCTGCCCGATTACCTGGTATTGTTTCCCATCTTTAATAAAGAAACCGAAACGTTGTCCGCTGAAAGCAGCTTGAATAGTTTGTGCAATATCTATAGTCGAAACCCCAAGATCTCTTGCCCTCTGCCTGTCAATTGAAATTCTTAATTCCGGCTTGTTGAATTTAAGATTTGCATCCAATACAGTAAACGTAGGTTCATTGCCTGCTGCTTCTAAAAATTTTGGAAGGGCTTCGCGCAGCTTTTCAAAATTAGCAGCCTGAATTACAAACTGAACGGGCAAACCGCCTCTTCTGCTGCCTCCTATAGTTTGCTGCTGGGTAATATAAATTCTTGCAGCAGTCATTTTACTAACGGCTCTTGTCAAATCATCCGCAATTTGCTGCTGGGTTCTCTTCCTAAAATCCGGCTTTTTTAAAATCACATTGACGAAACCGGAATTTGTAGCTCCGGAAAAACCGGGCGACGTTAAAGATATCAATGCTTCACTTTCCGGCACTGAATCCTGAACAACATCTACTAATTGATCAATAATATTGTTCATATATTCAAACGAAGTTCCTTCGGGCGCAGTTACATTGAGACTGAGCCGGCTTCTATCTTCCAGGGGGGCAATCTCAGACGGAAGCAGGCTGAAGAAAGCGTAAATCATAACTATAGAAGCTGCCATTATTATTATAGCCAGCCATCTTTTATTCATAAATGAATTAAGATAATTGGCGTAAGCATTGTTCATCTTTACAAAAAATGGTTCTGTTTTATAATAAAACCATGAATGCTTTTCTCTTTGTTTAAGAATTTTAGAGCTTAACATCGGTGTTAATGTAAGCGCAACAAAAGCAGAAATAATAACTGAACCTGCAATTACAATTCCAAACTCACGAAAAAGCCTGCCGGTTAATCCCTGTAAAAAAATTACGGGGAGAAAAACTGATGCGAGTGCGATTGTAGTTGAAATTATTGCAAAGAAAATTTCTGCAGAACCTTTCCTGCTCGCTTCTGCCGGATGCATCTTATCTTCTACTTTTTTGTAAATATTTTCGAGAACGACGATAGCATCATCCACCACTATTCCAATTGCAAGAACAATTCCGAGAAGTGTGAGTACGTTTATTGAAAAATCGGCGATGTACATTATAAAGAAAGCTCCTATCAAAGAGATAGGAATTGCAATTACAGGAATTACTGTCGTTCGCCAATCTCTTAAAAAAAGGAAAATGACAAGCACAACGAGTGAAAAGGCTAAAAGAATTGTTTGTTCAACTTCGGTGATTGATTCCTTAATATAATCAGTAACATCAAACCCGATTCCTGTTTTTATATCCGGCGGCATATTTATCTTTATCTGTTCCAGTCTTTTATAAAACTCATCGGTGATAGCAATATTGTTTGCACCCGGCTGGGCTATTAAAACAACTCCCACCATAGGAATTCCATCACGTTTCAGAATAGTTTTTTCATTCTCTGCACCAAGAACTGCATAACCAATATCTTTGAACCTGACAATGTTTCCCTGATTTTCCTTAATAATAAGGTTATTAAATTCCTCTTCATCATGAAGACGACCAATAGTTCTTATTGTAAGCTCGGTATTATTTCCTTCAATAAAACCGGCAGGCAACTCTATATTTTCCCTGTTGATTGCGGCTTGTACATCAAGAGGAGTAATTTTGTAAGCAGCAAGTTTTGTTGGATCCATCCATAAACGCATTGAGTATTTCTTCTCGCCCCAAATTCTTACTTCGCTTACACCGGGAATGGTCTGGAATCTTTCCTTAAAAATGTTATTTGCTATCTCGGTTATTTGGAGCAGGTTTCTTGTATCGCTTTGTACATTTAAAAAAACTATGGGAGTTGCGTCTGCGTCAGCTTTGGCAACAATAGGCATTTCAACATCTTCCGGGAGATTGCTTATTGCTCGCGATACTCTGTCCCGAACATCATTAGCCGCAGTTTCAAGATTTACATCAACATAGAATTCAACTGTAATCTGGCTTCTTCCGGTCGAGCTTGATGACGTTAATGAACGAATACCCGCAATACCATTTATGGATTCTTCAAGCGGTTCCGTTATTTGAGATTCTATAACATCGGCATTAGCTCCCACATAAACGGTTGTCACCGTAATTATCGGAGGGTCTACAGAGGGAAATTCCCTGACGCCAAGAAAAGTGTATCCTATAATACCAAAAAGCACAATTGCAACCGACATTACGATTGTAAGAACCGGGCGTCGTATGCTTAAGGATGAAAGACTCATATATTAAATTCTAATTTAACTCCGAAATGGTTACCGGAGAATTTGGTCTTATCTGTAAAATTCCCGAGGTAATTAATGTATCATTTTCTGCTAAGCCATTTGTGATCTGTACTCTCGTATCTGTCCTGATTCCTATTTCCACATTTTGAGGAAATGCTTTCCCGTTTCTATACAGGAAAACTTTTTGTCCCTTAAGTTCAGGTATGATTGAATAAGTCGGCACCATTAAGGCACCTTGAATTTCATGCAATATTAGCTCTACATCTGCAAAAGAACCGGGCAAAATACTTCTCGCAGCATTAGAATAGACTGCTCTTAATTTTAAGGTTCTTGTTTGTGGATCGATCTTTGGTTCAATTGCATATACTTTCCCGGTATATGTTTCATCTTTACCAACTACTTTGAACCTGATCTGGTCACCGACTTTTACTGAACCGGAGTACTTTTCCGGAATTGAAAAATCGATTTTTATGGGATTAATATCCTGGAGAGTCGCTATAATAGTTTCGGTGTTAACAAAACTCCCCTCACTAACATTCTTTAAACCTATCACACCATCAAATGGAGCTCTTATCTCGGTTTTGGCAACCTGGGCTTTCACCAATTCAATGTCTGCTTTAACAACATTCAGTTCGTTCAGGGATACATCATAATCTTCCTGGCTAATCGCTTCTCTCTCAAGTAAAACTCGTTGTCTGTGCTCTCTATCTTCAAGAAGCTTTAAGTTATATTTCGCCTTCGCCAACTGTGCCTGGAGTTCTGCATCATTTATCTTTACAAGAAGATCGCCTTTTTTTACGCTGCTTCCTTCTTTAAAATAAATATTTATTATTTTTCCTGCCACTTCACCTTTAAGTTCGACTTCTTCGTTGGAAAGTATGGTTCCCGATGTTATAACATTATTAGCCAATTTTTCGGCTTTAATTATATGGGCTTTAACGGAAAGCGACTTATTCATATTTGCCAGAGGAACTTTACTGCCTGAAGAGCTAAGTTTGGGTATTGCAAATAATACTGCAACAATAAGAATAATTAATACAACAAGAACAATTTTAAATCTTTTTTTCATATTTCAATTAGACAAAATATATTGATTACAAGTTTAAGAAAATTATATCGTCAAACAATCCCAAACTCCGATAGAGAATGCCGACTATATATAAGAAAAGCCAGGGAATTCCTGGCTTATTAAATAAAATAAAAAAATAAATTTATTTTTTTGAATATTTCTTCTTGAATTTCTCTACTCTTCCGGCTGTATCAATCAACTTCTGTTTCCCTGTAAAAAAGGGATGGGAGGCACTGGAAATTTCCAATCTTACAAGCGGGTACGTTTTTCCATCTTCCCACTCAATCGTATCCGATGACTTAATGGTGCTGCGCGTTAAAATCGAATAATTAGCTGAAGCATCCTGAAAAACCACAGGTTTATACTCCGGGTGTATTCCTTTTTTCATTTAGTCAATACCTTAAAGATTTAATTAAAAGTTCAAAAATGTAGGAATAAATATATGGAAGTAGGGTGTGAATTCCAACGCCAATAAAGGAGTTTATGGGCTAAAATCAGTTGTTTGGGACACTTTCAATAAGCTTAATAAACCGGTTTTTTACACGGGTCAGGCTTTCTTTTTCTTCCTTGCTAAGATTTACCTGCCTGAAATTAAGTCCCTTTTTATCAATTGAATAATCAACAGTAGAAATAGACAAACCCGGATTTCCTTTCTGAGAACCTGTATTGCTCCCTTCATTTCTAAACTTATCCAAACCCGAACTTTCCGATCCTTCATTTTCTTGCTTAGCAAGATCATCATCAGGAATTAATTGAACTTCAGAAATATTGTCTGAGGAAATAATATCGGCACGTACTTTGGGATCCACTAATAACGGGTTTTCATCATCACCATCTGTATTAAGTACAAAAAGCAATATAACAGCCGTAACTGCAAGCGCTGCAGAAGGAATTAATCTTGACGGGACAAAAAATCTTTCCCAAAAATTTTTCTTCTCTTCGGTACCCGGTGAATTAATTTCTCGCATCAAATCAGTTTCGAAGCTTGAAGGTGCATTTACTTTTTGCAAACCTTTAAGAGAATCAATTACATCTTTATATTTTAATTCATCATCCTTGTTAACCATGACTTACCTACTCTTTATAAATGTTCTTTAACAGTTTCTGCAGTTGAGCTCTGCCCCTGTTTATTCTAGATTTTACAGTTCCAACATTCAGACCCGTTATTTCCGAAATTTCCTCATAAGACATCTCCTGGACGTCTCTTAAAATTACAACTTCTCTGTATGCCCTGGAAATTTTCAATAATGCATCCTGAATAATTTTATCTTTAATTCCGCTGTCTGTAATAATATCGGGGCGATACCTTTCGTCCGGTATATCATAAGTTTCATTTTTATCTTCACCATAAGAATTTATTGAGAAAAAATTCCTTTTTTTTCTTCTCTGGTATTCCGTTCTGGCTAAGTTCCCGGCAATTGTATAAATCCAGGTTGAGAATTTTGCTACAGAATTATAAGAGTCTTTATACCTGTAAACTTTAACCATCGTCTCCTGAACAATATCAACGCACGCCTCATAATCTCCAACGAACCTGTAAACGTAATTGGTTAAAGGATTTTTATACCTTTGAACCAGTATTTCGAAAGCTTTTACATTATTATTTTTCTGAAATTCAATGATCAGCTTTTCATCGGAAAAATCATTAAGCTTTATTTCTGTCAACCGGTTTATACTCTCAGGTTTGTTAATTGTTTCCAGAATCAGGCAATAAATTAATTAAAAACTTTACCAAAGGCATTCTTTATAATATAATTGAATAATAGTGGAATTTTGATCCAGTCTTGCACATAAAAATGGTCAGGGCTTTATACCATTATTTCGGCAATAAGAATAGCAATAACGTTTTTCGGATCAGAAGTGGTGGTTTTGATTGACAAATCTGCCTTTAAGAGAGCTTTAGCAGAATTAAAAACTTTTTCATCCGAATAAAGTGATTTCGCAGTTAAATAATCCTTGTAAAAATAAGGATGAGTGCCGACAATTCTTGCACCTTCACTATCCGGCACATTCTTTTCTTTAAGTTCTTTAATTCTTGATAATCCTGTAAAGTACTTTGTAATCATATAAATAATAAAAGTTGCTTCGGCACCGCCATCAATTAACTTATAAGCGATTTTAAGTGCATTTTTTTTGTCTTTTTTTGAAAGTGCATTCTGAAGATCAAAAATTGAAAACTCTTTTAACGAAGAAGAAACGCTCGTAATAGAACTATGATCGATTTCCTTTTTTTTATCACCAAGAAAAGTTAAAATCTTTTCCATTTGTATTTCAAGCATATTCCTGTTTTCACCGGCAATATCAATCAGAAGCTGGGCGTTATCTTCGGTTAGCATTTTCCCTTTTGATTCAGTGTAATTAATCAGCCATTCTACAAGATTCTTTCCTTTTAATTCTTTGGCTTCAAAGAGAAAACCATAATCAGCAAGACTTTTATAAACCTGTGAATCGGGGTTAGATATTTTTCCATAATGAAGAAAAACAAGAACGGTAAATTCGGGCGGCGCTGAAATATACCCCAAAAGATCTCTTTTGTCCTTTATCTTTTCACTTTCCTTAACTACAACAAATTTTTTAGATGACCCGAATGGAAACGATGAAGCAGAATTTAAAATTTCACCCAATGCTTTTCCTTCACCGTAAAAAACTTCTTTGTCAAAATCAGATACTAATAAAGGAGTGATTTTCTCTTCCAAAATTTTATAAGCAGAATCGATACCGAAAGAATCATCGCCGGAAAAGTAATAAACCGGTTTAAGTTTTTCCTTCTTTATTTCTTTAACAGCTTCAAGTATAGAGGGAATATTAGCTTTACTCTTCGCCAATTTTTAATTTCTCCTTTTCCAATTTCACCGTGCTACAAGAGGAAAATCACGGAATAGGATGTAATAAAAGTGAAGCTCATCTTCAAGGTGAACATCACTTGAAAAAATTTTAATTATCCCTCTGAAGCAGCTTTCTTTTCAAAAGTTATCGCCTGGATAATTACATCCTTAAGCGGTTTATCTCCCGGCTTTGAAGTTTGAACTTTGCTTATTGCATAAACTACATCCATCCCATTAATAACCTTACCAAAAACTGTATGTCTTCCATCCAACGAGGGAGTTGGAGCTACTGTAATAAAAAACTGGCTGCCATTTGTATTTGGGCGGCCTATATTAGCCATTGAAAGAATTCCAGCTCTATCATGCTTTAATGTTGAAACAAACTCATCTTCAAATTTTCCTCCCCATAAACTTTCACCGCCTCTACCTGTTCCTGTGGGATCGCCACCCTGGATCATAAACTTATCTATCACCCTGTGGAAAATAACTCCGTCGTAATATCCTTTCTTAGCAAGCCCGGCAAAATTCTCGACTGTTTTGGGGGTAAGTTTCTCAAATAGCTCTACTTCAAAGTTTCCCATATTTGTTTTGACGGTTGCAACAAGGATAGAATCATTAGTCACCGTTGAATCTGTCATTATTTTACTTTCATTATTATTTGAATTAGAATCTTTGCATCCCAGAATAACAAGAACAAAAAGAAATGAAAAGAAAACCGATTTCATAATTCGCCTCCTAAAGGTTGAATGAATCCTGATGTTAGTAAAATTATTATTGCAATTCCCAAAGCTATTCTATAATAAATAAAAAGAAAGGTCGTATTTTTTCTTAAATATTTAAGAAGAAAATCTATCGCTACATACCCGGAAACGCCTGACACAACAGTTGAAATTATAAGGTTCAATATCATTGATGGATCAACGAACTTCAATGCTTCATAAAGCTGAAGTAATCCGCTTGCAAGAATAGCAGGAATGCTTAACAGGAAAGAAAACCTTGCTGCGGATTCCCTATTTAAACCCACAAATAATCCCCCGGTAATAGTTGTGCCCGACCTGGATGAACCGGGTATTAGTGCAAATGCCTGTGCAATCCCGATAAAAATTGAATCTACGATTGTAATATCTTTAATCTCCTTTTTAAATTTTGCTGTTTTTTCTGCTATACCGAGAATTATAGCAAGACCAATAAGGCTTGCAGAAATAACATATAAATTTTTTGTCAGCGCACCTTCTATAATGTCTTTAAATAAAAGACCAATTATTACAACGGGAATTGTTCCGATAATTATTAGCCAGCCGGTTTTTGAGTTTTGGCTTTGGTTTGTAAAACTTTTTCTCTCTTTAAGATTATCTGTAAGAAAGCTTTTAATAATATTCCATATATCTTTCCGGAAGTAAATCAGTATGGAAATTAATGTTCCGAGTTGAATAATTGCTATAAATGATGTCCATCTTTCAGGCATCTTGGGAGAAATAAGGTGCATTAATTTCCCTGCAACAGTAAGATGACCGGTGCTGCTTATCGGTAAAAACTCTGTAATGCCCTGGAGTATTCCAAGCACTATTGCTTCAATAATATTCAATGATTCTCCTAAAATATGTAAGATACACCGAGGCTTAGTCCCACAGAAAGTGAATTAAAGTTAACCTTTTCTTTGTTCACATTATTATATAAATATGTACCGTCATTTTCGGGTTCGCCATTTATATCATATCCTGCCTGGGCAGCAATCTTTGCATAAATATTTCCACCAAGCAATGTATTCCCCTCGGCTCTTAATATAAATCCGTAACCAGTTGAAGAATAAGTCTTTGTTATTCCTGTGCCGGGCAAAGATTCGTCAGCACTAAGAAGACGCAATCCGGCTCCCGCTCCAAATTTAAAATTGTATCCATCACCATGAAGAACATAATAATTAAGAAGAGAAAACATCAGGTTTCCATAATCTATATTATATTGTCCATAAGAAAGAGTAGATGTATAAGAATTTATAAGATAGCCAACATCTATAGCTGCCTCGTATGATTCACTAAGTCTGTACCCGGCTTCACCGGAAAAAACAACTGCGGCAATAAATCCTTCTACTGTTTCGCCGGGAGGGGCATACGTCTGACTTATGTAATCGGAAAATGATGGAGAATTAACAAAATTAATTCCCATAGAAGCGCTTAAATCAAATTGTGCAAAAGAAAGTTTACTGAGGACAAAAAATATATTTAACAAAAAGATCAATCTCATAATTCTTCTATTTCCGTTTCAACTACTTTTAAGAGTTTATCATGTTGTTTGTTCAATACAAAAAAGATTATCAAGGCAGAAAAGATGTAAAAAAAATATGTTATTATATGTGTGAGAAAAGCATATGCCAGGCTTATGATTTCACTAAAACCAAAAAGCAAAACCAGCGTGGATTTTGCAAGCGCATGATATGATCCTGTTCCTCCTGGTGTAGGAATTACAACCCCGATTGCACTAATACTCATGAAAATCCAGCCCATTTGAAATGATACCGGTTTAATTTGCTGCATCCCGACCATAAAAAACCCAACATAAGAGCTTAAAGCATAAAGAATCATAATTAATGCGCTAAGAGAGAAAGTTGCTGCATAATTCTTTAGTCCTTTAAGACTGCCAAAACCATCTCCAAGCATTTGAAAAATATGCGCTATCTTATGGGCGAATTTTTCGGAGAACCCACCTAAAAACTTAATAACAACATTATAGAATTTCCCTTTATATTTTATTGCAAGGTAAAAAAATAAAATAACCGCAATTACAAAGGAAAAAGTTATGTACAAAGTTGTTTGAAGCCAGGGGAAACTGGCAATTAAACTTTCACTATAGACAATCATTGCAATAAGAACAGAAAGTCCTAAAAATATTACATCAATAACTCTTTCAAGAATTACCGTCCCGAACATCGAGGAACGTGAAAGGTTTTCCCATTTGCCCACAAGAACGGCTCTCGAGATTTCTCCCAGTCTCGGTACCACACAGTTAACACCGTAACCAACCATTATGGCACCAAAGAGATTTTTAACGGAAGCATCGCGTTTAACAGAGCTTAAAATAATTTTCCAACGGACAGCTCTTATGTAATGAGCAAACATCAGTATAGTTATAAAAACAAAACTCCATAGCCATGATGCATCCGAAACTACTTCGAAGACTTTACCAAGATTTACGCCATAAAATGCAATATAAAGGAATACTGCGGTCAGAATCAGTGAAAGGGAATAATTCAAAATTCCTTTTAACCTGCTCTTGTGCTTATCACCTGAGATCAATAACTACACTTCCTTCCGGAGGGTTAAATTTGAACTTTGAATCCGGCAAATCCTGATTTAGAATGTAATTTGAAAACCCGACTTCTGTTTTTTCAGAACCTGAACCAGTTAATACAACTTTATTGATAAGATCATCTTCGCCTATCCACAATTCGGCTTTGCTAAAACCTAAATTCGAATTCTCTTTCGGCACAAAAATCAAAATATTAAAAGCACCATCTTGTCCCGAACTCAGAGTACATTGAGACGGGTAATCGTAAATAATCCTCCTGAAAGAAAAGAAAGAAGGATCTGTTTCATCAACATCATTAATAATTACCTTTTTCTCTTTCTTATTATAATTCCAGATTGTCGAGCCGTTTGAAACAATCAGGTTACTTTTCAAATCAAGTGAAAACTTGTTTTCTTTTTTATAAGAAAGCTTTCCCGATAAAATCTCTTTACCACCTGATCTTTGAACGACGGTTACCGTAAAATCTTTTACTGTTTCAAACTTTTTCTGAAGTAACCCTAAAAGTTCTTTCTCTTTATCCCCGGCAAAAGAAGAAGACACGACAAAAAGAAAAACCAAGCTAAAATATTTTATCATAATTTTTCTTATTCCTATAATGATCTTAAAATAGTTTCAAGCTGTTCTTCATTTTCAACAATTACAGTGCGTGCTTTGCTCCCATCATTAGGACCAACAATTCCAGCTTCTTCAAGCTGATCTACTATTCGTGCTGCTCTCGAATATCCTAACTTTAATCTTCTTTGTAAAAGGGATACCGAACCTTGTTGATGTCTCACAATTACTCTTGCAGCGTCTTCAAACATAGGATCGAGGTCTGAAAGGAATCCGCCCGAAGACTGCTTTTTCTTTTCATAGATCGAAGGCAGGTAATATGGTTTTGAGAATGCCTGTTGGGAATAAATATAGTTTACAATTTTTTCAACTTCATCTGTAGAAATGAAAGCATTTTGAATTCTTATCGGTTTGGGAGAGCCTGTCGGAAGAAAGAGCATATCGCCCTTTCCCAAAAGCTGCTCGGCACCATTCATATCCAGAATAGTTCTCGAATCAATTTTTGTTGCAACCTGGTATGCAATTCTTGAACTGAAATTAGCTTTAATAACTCCTGTTATCACATTCACAGAAGGGCGTTGAGTTGCAAGCACAAGATGTATTCCTACTGCCCGCGCTAACTGGGCTAACCTTGTGATTGGCTCTTCGACTTCTTTGCCTGCAGTAATCATCAGGTCGGCAAGCTCATCAACAATTACAATTATGTATGGTAGCGGATGGTGTTTCATTTCCTCAGTATCTTTTGGTCTCCGGGTATGATCGTATACTTTTTTATTGTAATCAACAATATTTCTTACTCCTGCTTTTGCAAGCTTATCATATCTTTTTTCCATTTCAAATTCAACTGACTTTAACAAAAGCACTGCATTCTGTGGTGCGGTAATAATTTCTTCATCAAGGTCAGGAGAAACAGCCAAGAAATGTCTTCTCAATTTTTTGTAGAATGACAGCTCTATTTTTTTGGGATCAATCATTGCAAGCTTAACTTCCAAGGGTTCCTTAGCATAAAGCAAGCTACTTATAATCATATTTATTCCAACGCTCTTGCCGGAACCTGTAGAGCCAGCGATAAGAAGATGGGGCATCTTTGAAAGATCAGCCAGATATACTTCACCGCTTATTGTTTTACCAAGAGCAATAGGAAGTTCATATTTTGATTCGGGTATTTTAGCTAAAACAGAACGGGCATTTACAAGCGAGGCTTCCGCATTCGGTATTTCAACGCCTATTGCACTTTTACCGGGTATCGGAGCAATAATTCTTATACCTCTTGCGGCTAATGCAAGAGCAATATCGTTTTCAAGTCCAACTATCCTGCTGATCTTTACTCCGGGTGCCGGCACAATTTCATATAAAGTAACTACCGGACCGGGAGTAACTGAGATATCCTGAATTTCAATATCAAAAAGTTTAAGCTTTTCTTTAAGAAGTTCTGCATTCCTTTTCAATTCTTCTTCGGCAACGACAAAATCTTCTTCAGGGTTAGGCTCCAGCAAATCAAAGGTGGGCTTTTTATAATTTATCCTTTCTTCCCACTGGTTAGGCAAAGAGGATTCGCTTTCCTTATCAAATTCGTTATCAGGTATTTCTCCCACTTTCTGTAAGTCAACCTTTTTTACCTCATCTTCCTGTAATATATTTTTAGTTACAGGTTCCGGTTCATCTTTCCTAATAATCCTGATACGGGTTTGTTCTTCGGCTTCCTCATCCATTAGACCTTCTGCTGTAACTGTTGCTTCTTCGGGAATTCTCTTACGCTTTCTTTTATTCCCTTCTCTTAGCGCTTTAATTTTTTCAATGTTTGAATCGTCTTCATTAACATTTTCTCTACTCTCGGTCATATTACTCTCAAATATATTTTTCACCAATCCAATAATGCCATCCAGGCTTATATTAAAAGTTAAGATGATGAGAGCCCCTAATCCTGCAAGTATAAAAATCACCCCTCCGATTCCACCAAGAAGCCTTCCTATAACTTCTCCTAAATAATTTCCAACAGCTCCGGACAATTCAATCATCCCTGGGAAAAAACTATAGTTTGTTCTTAGAAGACCAAACAGAGCAGAAAGTAATAATCCTAAAACGATAAGAAAGTTGGAAGTTTTAATAAGCGCTTTATATGATATTTTGAAAAATAACGCAACGCCCCATATTAGCATCAGCAAAGGGATAACTGCGGAGAAGATTCCCAATGTTGAACTTATAAAGAAACTGGAAATATGTGCGCCCAGAATTCCGAGCCAGTTATTTATGTCGGCAGATGCATTAGCTCCGGGATCACCACTCAATGAATTAAAGAGATCACCCAAAAGAGAAGTGAGGTTTGCTTCGTCAAACCGTGAATATGAAATGATACTTAAAAGAAGCAGGATTGAGGAGAAAATAAAGAGAAGTCCGGCTAATTTCTTTTTTCGCTCTATTGTAAGAAGGGACTTACTCTTTCCGTTCTTTATTCCTGTTGATTTGGATTTTCTTTTCACAGCCATTCAAGTATCTATTTATTTACATCCTCAGAGTTTGATAGAACCTTAAGAACGTTTGCGGAAAAATAAGGTATAATATTGTAACTACTATTTTTACTGCAGAAATTCAAATCATCTTCAAAACCGTTTTCAAGAAGTATTTTTCCGTGTTCGGTATCCTTAAGCATTTTTAAAGTACTTTTACCAAATGTTTTGCTTAAAGAAACACAGGCTTTTGAGGAATCTGACAATTCCGCAGAATCATTTAACTTAGTAATTTCGGTAATTAATTTACCAGCACATACAGAGTCTTCCATAGAATAATAATTATTTCTTCCGGCACAAAGTATTTCAAAATCCTTATTAAGATTTACCAGATGTTTTGCAACTGCTTCGAGATTGAGGAAAGAACAGACAAAAAGGTTTTCAGAGAACTTGGCTTTAACTATAGCTTTGGAGCCGTTAGTTGTATAAAAAATAATCGTCTTTCCCGAAACCACTTCAGGTAAATATTCAAGCGGAGAATTACCGAGAGCAAAACCTTCAACTTTTTTTGTTTGTCTTTCGCCTCCAAGCAGCGTTTGTCCACCAAACATGCCACCGGATACTTTTACAGCAAATTCCACGGTAGCAACAGGCACTACTTCGCGGGCTCCGTTATACAAAGCAGTAACTATAGTGCTTGACGCTCGCAAAACATCTATAACAACTGTAGTTTTACCTGCAAATGAAAGTTCATCAGCTCCCAAAGGAGAAAAAAGAACATTTATCTTCATGCTGATTATAAAATTTTTATTTTCTGATCGATACTAAATGTTTTTTGTCGTTGTTATTTACTTCCCGATAAACGGTAATTTTACAACCTGTGCCGGAACATTCTTACCTCTGATTATAATTTCAACCTCAGTCCCGGGAGATGAATAAACTGTCTCAAGGTAACCCATGGCAATTGGTTTTTCAAGAACAGGACTGACTGTCCCACTCGTTACGTTCCCAATCTTTTTCCCGTTTCTGCTAATTCCATAGCCGTGACGCGGAAAAATTTTTTCTGCTGAAATTAATCCCGAAAGTCTTCTTTTAACTCCCCCCGATTTAATCTTTAACAACGTTTCTTTACCAATAAAATTTTCTTTATTCAGCTTTGTGATCCAGCCAAGCCCGGCTTCCAGGGGATTGGTGGTTTGATCAATATCGTTTCCGTAAAGACAAAATCCCATTTCTAACCTTAACGAATCCCTTGCAGCGAGACCGACTGGTAAAATATTAAACTCTTTACCTGCCTCGAAAATTTTATCCCAAAGTTCTTCGGCTTGTTTACCATCCCCTTTGAAATATAATTCATAACCGGGTTCACCCGTATAGCCTGTCCTTGAAAGAACCAGATCGATTCCCGCAACTTTGGCAGCTGCAAAATGATAATATTCGAGCTTGCCTAAATCTATACCTGTTATTTTCTGCAAAACTTTTTTTGAATTCGGACCCTGGACAGCGAGCAAAGAATATTCATCACTAAAATTTTCAATTTTTGCACCGACTATATTATTATCATACATCCATTGTAAGTCTTTATCAATATTGCTGGCATTAATTACAAGCATAAATTCTTTATCATCAAGCCGGTAAACCAGGAGATCATCAACTATTCCTCCATCCGGATAACACATTGCCGAATATTGAACTCTGCCGGGAAAAAGTTTTAATGCATCATTTATTGTAATCTCCTGGACAAAATCCAAAGCTTTTTCTCCCGATACAAATACCTCACCCATATGCGATACATCAAATACACCCACAGAATTTCTAACTGCTTTATGTTCTGCAATTATTGATGAGTACTGAACCGGCATTTCAAAACCAGCAAACTCAATAATCTTTGCTCCTAATTTTTTATGAACATTAAACAATTTTGTCTTCTTCATACGAGTCCTGTAACCGCTTTATTCAGAAATAATCTCTTTGCCGGTCTTCTTAGAAAAAAACTTTACCTGGTCTAACGCCAAAGTATCATCCGCCTGAACCTTCAGAGCCAACTGATATTTTAATTTTAGTTTCGTGATAGTCTTGAAAAAGCCTTCGGTAAGCTTCTCTGCAACTATTGAATGACATTTTATAATAATCGCTCTTTCCTTTGTTTGCCTTTTTATCTTCTTTAATAAATCTTCCAGATCGTATAAGACGTGTGAATGCTTGGTTAAAAGTCCTGTTCCCGAACAATAAGGACATATTTCTTTCATCGCCTGCACAATGTTTTGCCGTATTCTTTGCCGCGTAATCTGTATTAAACCAAAATCGGACATAGGAAGAATGGACACTTTTGCTCTGTCTTTTCTGAATTCTTTTTTTAATTCGTCGTAAACTTTCTTTCTGTTCCTATCATCTTCAAGGTCAATAAAATCTATTACGATAATTCCTCCAATATCTCTTAAACGCAATTGCCGGGCAATTTCGCGCGAAGCTTCAAGGTCGGTCTTAAGAGAATTTTGTTCCTGTTCTTTGCTCTTAGCATATCTTCCGCTGTTTACATCAATGACAACCATTGCCTCAGTATGCTCAATAATAACGTAACCTCCGCTTGGCAATGGTACCTTTCTGCCCATAAGCATTTTTATCTGTTCTTCTACTTTGAAAGCATCAAAAATTGAATCGGTAGAACGGAAACTTTCTATCTTTTCAGCAGCTTCAGGCTGAACCAGTTGCACGTAGCTTTTTATCTGTTTAAATAATTTTTTGGAATCGATAAATACCTTTGAAACATCAACAGAAAACAAGTCTCTTATAACACTTGATGTGGTATTAAGATCCTGGTAGATAAGAGACGGAGGTTTTTCAGACTTTGCTGTGGATTCTATTTCAGCCCATGTTTTCATCAGGTTATTAAGATCTTCACGCAAAGCATCTTCCGCCTGATTTCTTGCTACAGTTCTGATAATTAGTCCGTAATTATCCGGGAGGATACTCCTTGCAATATGGCGCAGTCTTTTTTTCTCCCTGTAGTCAACAATTCTTTTCGATACACCCACTTTATTATCAAAAGGAAGAAGGACGCAGAATCTCCCCGGCAAAGAAATTGAAGAAGTAACTCTTACTCCCTTATTATTTACAGGTTCTTTAATAATTTGTACAAGAATGTCCTGTCCCTTGCTAAGCTTTGGTACCGAAAACTGTTCTTTACGCAAGTCATTTATCTTGCTATCGGGAATTTGTTTGGCTGAAGGATTACCGTTAGAATCATCGTCATCTTCATCATCAACATCCGAATCGTCTTCGCCAAGCATTTCCTGGAACTGGTGAGTACGTTCCCCAATGTCGGAAAAATGAAGAAAGGCATCATGCTTCATTCCGACATCAATAAATGCAGCCCTTATGCCAGGCAAAACCCTTGCAACTTTTCCAAGGTAAATGTCCCCCACCATCCGGCGGTTTTCAGGATAATCGACAAAAAAGTCGACCAGGTTTCCATCTTCTGTTATTGCAACACGTGTTTGTGCTGAAGTGGAGTTTATGATAATTTCTTTTGTCATAAAGAACAAACTCTTTGATTGAAATTTTATATTCCAACAATAATTCTTTTAAAAGATGGCTGATCCTATGAAATTGATTCTCCTTTGGAGAAGAATAAAATTCTACCAATGAGAAAAGGGAGAAATAAAAACCAACTATATTTTTATTCACAACCAGGCACATCTTTTTTTAATTAAACTTAATTTTTAAGAGCCAACTTAACTATTTACGGTGCTTTTTGTTTCTTCTTCAGGGTTCCTTGAATTATTCGTATCCTTAAGAAGTTCTTTTCTGCTTAAAGAAAACTTGCCGTTTTCTATTTTTAAAAGCTTAACCGTAACTTTGTCTCCTTCTTTAAAGTAATCTGAAACTTTTGCAACACGTTTATTATCTATTTGAGATATGTGTAACAAACCTTCTTTCCCGGGGAGAATCTCAACAAAAGCGCCGAAGTCCATAATCTTGGTCACAACGCCATCGTATATTTCTCCAACCTCGGGAGTAGCAGTTAATTTCTTTATATATTCCTTGCACTTCGAGGCATTTTCTTTATTCGGGGAAGCAATGCTAATTGTTCCGTCATCATCAATATTAATATCAACGCCAAACAATCTTTGCATTCCTTGTATTGTTTTTCCACCAGGACCAATTACCAACCCGATCTGGTCTGTTTCTACCTTCATAGTAATAAGCCTTGGTGCATATGGTGAGAGATTTTCCCTTGGAGAACTTAGGGCTTCATTCATAATTCCAAGAATATGCATTCTTCCTTCTTTAGCCTGATGAAGTGCCTTCTCCATAATTTCAAAAGATATACCCCTGATTTTAATATCCATCTGAAAAGCGGTAATGCCTTCACTTGTTCCGGCCACTTTAAAATCCATATCTCCTAAGTGATCTTCATTCCCCAGAATATCGGAAAGAATTGCATACCTGTCGCCTTCTTTAACAAGCCCCATTGCAATTCCTGCAACCGCTTTACTCATCGGTACACCGGCATCCATTAAGGCAAGAGAGCCTGCACATACAGTCGCCATTGAAGATGAGCCATTTGATTCAAGTATATCCGAAATTACTCTAACCGTATAAGGAAATTCGCTCTCCTGGGGAAAAACTATTTTTAACGCTCTTTCTGCAAGATTTCCATGACCTATTTCTCTTCTGCCGACTCCCGTCATTCTTCCTACCTCACCAACACTAAAAGGAGGAAAGTTGTAATGGAGCATAAATTTTTTTGTGTATTCTTCTAATAAGCCTTCGACAGATTGCTGGTCATTTTTAGTACCGAGAGTAACTGTAGTTAAACTCTGGGTTTCACCCCTTGTAAACAGTGCCGAACCATGAGTCCGGGGAAGAATTGCAGTCTCAATTGCTATCGGTCGTACCTTAGTAGTATTTCTACCATCAAGCCTGATACCTTCGGATAGAATTCTCTCCCGCATAAGATCTTTTTCAAGATCATGAAGTATCTCACCGATAATACTTTCCTGTTCAGGATATTTTTCTGAAAGAGAGGTTTTGACTGACTCAGCCAGTTCCTTATTTCTTTTACTTCTCTCTTCCTTAGATAATACCGAATAGACAATTTCTTTGAACTTTTCGCTTGCAAGATCATTAACATCTTTCTTCAGAGACTCGTTTATAGGAACTAAGATAATTTCCTTTTTCTCCTTGTTAACTTCCCTTACAAGATCCAACTGAAGCTGAACAAGCTTTCCGATTTCATTCTGAGCAAATTTTAATGCTTCGAGCAAATCAGATTCGCTGACTTCCTTAGCTTCTCCTTCAACCATAATAATAGAATTTGCCGTCCCTGCAACTACTAGTTCAATATCGCTTTGTTGAATTTGCTGGTGTGTGGGATTAATTATAAATTTCCCATCAGCCCTTCCCAACCTGACTTCAGCTATTGGTCCATCAAAAGGAATATCAGAAACAGAAAGAGCTACAGAAGCTCCCGTTGCAGCGATGACATCGGCATCGTTCTCTCCATCGTATGAAAGCACAAGGGCAATTACCTGTGTTTCATTCTTAAACTCCTGGGGAAACAGTGGTCTGATTGGTCTGTCAATCAGCCTGGCGCTCAATATTTCCTTTTCTGTCGGTCTTCCTTCCCTTTTAATATAGCCTCCGGGAAACTTCCCTGCTGCAGATGTTTTTTCTCTATACTCAACCTGCAGAGGAAAATAATCTATCCCCTCCGGGGCACTATCGGCGGCAACAGCTGTAATCAAAACCATTGTATCGCCATAACGAACCATAACCGAGCCACTTGCCTGTTTGGCAAATTTTCCAACCTCAACAGAAAACTTCCTACCGCCGAGTAAAACTTCTTTAATTACGGACATATTCAAAACCTCTTACTTTCTTATGTTCAATTCTTTAATTATTCCTCTATACCTCTCAATGTCCTTTTTCATCAAGTAATCAAGAAGTCTTCTTCTTTTACCAACCATCATCATTAACCCTCTTCTTGAGTGATGGTCCTTTAGATGCTTGTTAAAGTGCTCGGTGAGATCATTAATTCTTTTTGTAAGCAGGGCAATTTGAACCTCAGACTTACCTGTGTCTTTTTCACCTTCACCATATTTCTTTACTATCTCAAGCTTTTCCTCTTTTGTCATTTTAACTTTTTCCTTTTTTTATTATACAATATAATCCCAGAAACTCCGGGGTTAATTAATTTTCTTACTTAAAATTTCTAAACCCGACTCTTTGTCTTTATTCATCTGTTTTATTAATTCTTCCGCGGACGAAAACTTTTCTTCGCCTCTTAATCTTTCAATTATATTAATAGTTATATATTCACCGTAAATATCTTCATCAAAATCATAAATATACACTTCCGGAACTATTGCTCCTTCGTTATAAAACGTTGGTCTTTTTCCTACACTCAATAAACCAAAAAAGTTGCTGCCTCCGATTAATATTTCAACAACGTAAATGCCAAGAGCAGGCAGAAGTTTTTCCGGATCATCAAGTTGAATATTTGCAGTAGGAAATCCAAGTGTACGACCTCTTCTATCTCCGCTGACAACTACACCACTAAAAGAATAGTGTCCGCCAAGGTATGTGCTTGCCAACTGAATATCTCCTTCAATAAGAGCTTTCCTGATTTTTGTACTGCTTACAGTATTACCTTTAACTTTAACTTCCTCTATCTGGCTTACGGAAAAGTCATTCTCCTTTCCCATCTTCATCAAAGTTTCAACACTCCCGCCTTTTCCTTTTCCAAAATGATAATCATAACCGATAATAATTTCTTTAATACCAATTCCATTAATAATATAATTGCTAAAAAACCTTTCGGCAGTTAATTGGGAAAATTCCTTCGTAAATTCAATTACATAAAGATTCTCTACCCCCAGATTTTCGAGGGTTGTCATTTTTTCTCTGAGTGTACTTAAAATCTTAATATTGCTTGTTTCCGAGAGTATCTTCCTTGGATGAGGATTAAAGGTAACAACAAAATTTCTTGCTCCATAAGCAGTTGCGTTCTTTTTTACCTCTTCAATTATATTTTGATGACCCAAATGAATGCCGTCAAAAGTCCCAATTGTTAAAACAGTATTTTTATCCTTCTTTATTGAAGCTAAATCGCGAAAAACTTGCATATTACCGAATTTGCGTGCAATAACTTGTAAATATAAACCATTTATGCCTTAAAGTGAAATTGGTTGCTTGGGGACAAGCTTGGATAAATAACCGGCTGAACAGATAGTTACAGCCGGTTTTGATTATGATTATGAAGAAATTTTACTTCATTAGTATCATTTTTTTATTAGATACAAAGTCGTTTATGCGAAGTGAATAAATGTAAACTCCGCTTGGTAAATTTATGCCATTAAATTCCGTTTCATAAATTCCTTCCGGTTTTAATTCATTAACTAAAATCGCGATCTCTTTCCCAAGTACATCATAAACCCTTAGGGAAACCAAACCCGCCTCTTTAATTGAGTACCTTATTAGAGTAGATGGATTAAAGGGGTTTGGGTAATTATTGTTTAAAGAATATTCGGATATTATTTTTTCACGTTCCTCATTATTAATTTTCCACTGGCTACCATAACCGGTAATTGCAACTTCATTTGAATATAAGGATTCCTGATTATTATTATCAACCGCTTTTACTTTATATCTATATTCATAACGGGGATCAAATTTGCCTGGCTTAGTTACATCATTATCAATCCAACTTTGAATTGACAGATTAGGATTATGATTAATAGTTGCAGCTATTATACTGCTTCCATTTGAATATTTCCAGATTTTATAGGATTGCATATCCGATTCTAAATTCTTTAACCAGCTAATCTGCGGATGATTACCGCTCCAGGCAATGCTACAATCTTGTGGATTCGAAGGTGGAGCATTTATAGCCGTATTTACATAAATATCCATCGAATAAACTCCATTTGATAAACTATTTATTTTAAAGCCAAAAGGAGTGGACGTTCTATTAGCCTTGTAAGAATTTGGATTACTCCAAGGTGAAAAAACTACATTATGGCCTTCTCTAAATGCATCTTTACCGTCCCCTGGATATCTTACATCAAGAACAGGTTGACCAGCATTTTCTGTAAAATGAATTGGAGCTGCTGCTTGATTAACCCCATTCCAAACCCAGGGTATGTATTGCAAGTCGTGGTAGCCATTAACTCTATCCGAGCCAAGATTTTTAAACACAGGTAATAACCCGGGTCCCCACGGGTTTTCTATTCGTTGATTTACAATCCAACTAAATCTTCCATCAGCCGGCACAATCTGAACATTGTTGCCGACAAATCCGTCTTGTCTCAAGACATAAATGCCATTTTCTACATTACCAAAAACCATATTATTTGCCCAATTGTATGATGGAGTATTTTGTTCCCAATATGATAGATTCTTGTGATTTTCTATAAAGAAAAATTGATTTGATGATATATCGATATTTAATCTATAAGAAACACCTGTAGTTGCGAAATCTGGTAGAGTAGCATTCGATATTGTTTGACTTGGAGTGCTGTCTACCCCTATTGTATTTATCCAGCCGAGGCGATATCTTTCAAATGAATTTGCTACTTTATTCTTCATTCCCCAGGCTTCAAGCATTCCCCAAAAGCCATAACCGACATGATATTCATTTCCACCCATTATGTAATGCGCAAACTCGTGAGTTGGTGTATGTATATTTTTTTGAAGAATATGATCCGTCATAGTAACACCTGAACCGCCGGGAGTATTTAAGCCTGGCCAGAAACCGCTTTTAATTGTTCTTGCACCATTATCTACAGTAAATTCAGAACCTATAGAGGCAACGGAATTTTGAAAGTTTAGTTCCTGATAAATACTATCTTGTAAATTTTCAGGGTAGTCTTTTCCTATATTTCTCCAAACCATCATAATCATTTCGACAATCCCATCCGGTTGATTCGTATGCTGGTATACAGAATCAAGATCCCACAAATCGAACTGGGCAAAATCCCATGTTTGATCAAGCTGCTGTATTACTTCTGCATGTATATCTCCTCGTTCCTTATTATTATCTAAATACCATTGTCTCGTGTGCGGAGTTATTACTGAAACTTTTTTACCTATAATTTTTAATTTGTTAAATGACATATTATTAAAATAGTGAGTCAATGACCCTTGAATTGGGTTACCGCTCCAGGTTTCATTAACCCAGTAATTCATATTTGCCGGTGCTTGTCCTTTTATCCAGTAAGCATTCGTTGTATCATAAGTATCATCTGGAAATTGAAGAAAAACAATGAATACTCTTATTGTTCCTTCTGAAGGCAAAGCATAACCTCCAAGCTGACCATTATAGTCTTCAGGGTTTGATCCTGTAACACAATTAAACAGTTCAACTTGTGCAGATATAGTGCTTATAAACAATGAACTTATTAAGATTATTTTTTGAATTAATTTTTTCATTTTTCACCCATATTAATTTTTATTTTAATAGAATCATTTTCCTCGAAATGATTTTGTTTTCTGTTTTTAATCTGTAAATATAAATGCCGCTTGAAAAGTCCTTTCCATTAAATTTTACCTCATATATACCTGCGGGTTTTTCTTCGTTAACAATAGTTGAAATTTCCTGTCCTAAAAGATTAAATACTTTTAGCTCGACAAATCTATAAGCAGAGGTTTGGAATTTAATTGTTGTTTCAGGATTAAACGGGTTAGGATAATTTTGGAGAAGTTGAAATCCTTCCGCTATTTGTAAATCCTCTTCTACTGATGTCACTACGCCAAAAGTATCGCCATCAATTATACAGCCTTGTAAAATTTTTTGGGGGCCTTGTGGAGGTTCTTCATTCCACTCATATATCAATCCTATTCCCTCGACAATAATTTTGTAATATACTACAAAGAAATAATTTGGCTCGAATATTGTATCTCTGCAAAATCCATAGTTTATTTGCTTTAAGATTCTTTCTTCTCCAAATACAAGTCCTGTATCAACGTTTGAAATAAATGCGAACCACCATGCTTGTTCTACTTTATTATATACCCAGTAGTCACCTGAATCTGAATTTAATTTATAAATGTGCCAATTTAATCCAGTTGGTGACATAAAAACATTGAAATTTGTGTCAATTCGATAGTCAGGATAGCGATTAAAAAATACCAAAATAGAATTGTCGGGTGCAATTGAATCACCAACAATTTCATACCTTTGTATTCCATCTGGTGTATCGTATTCCCAAATATTTCCTACAGAATGAGGAAAGAAACTTAATGGATCGGGTTCTTGTGCAAAAATATTTTGGTTCAAAGTAAAAAATAAAAAAGCGGCAAATATGTTTATAGGTTTCATTGTAAACTCCATTATTAAATAACATAAGGAATTATTTTAACTCAAAGCTAAGTAAAACCAGTAAAGAATACTTTTAAATGACAAATATTTGAATTGGCTATTAAACGAAGAAAATAATAGGCGAAACTTTGAAGTGTGATAAAGACAAGTATCAACTCATAAATTTTCATTTTCTCCCTTTAATATTTTATATGAGTTGCTTAATTGTAAGTAAAAAATTAAAGAAATGAATCAGTATAAGTACTGATAATTTTTTTATACTGAAAATGCTTTTAATTCACAACATTTTTTCGGATAGCTTGTTCATTTTGTGCCAATAGAGTGCTGATAACTATTGAAGTTATCAAAATTATTTTTTGAATTAATTTTTTCATTTTTCACCCATATTAATTTTTATTTTAATAGAATCATTTTCCTCGAAATGATTTTGTTTTCTGTTTTTAATCTGTAAAAATAAATGCCGCTCGCAGCTAAATTTCCATTTTCTAATCTACCATCCCATACTACTTCATATTCTCCGGCAGATTTCCATTGTTCATTAAATAACCTTTTAGTCTCATTTCCTATCAAGTCATAAATGGTAATTGAGACATTACCGGAAACATTTAATGCAAACTTGATGGTTGTATTAGGATTAAAAGGATTAGGATAATTCTGGTATAAATGTATTCTTTCGGGAATATTTGTTTCTGTATCAAAAATTGAAGTTATTATTTTCGTAGTATCTCCATACAATACTCCATTTATTACAGCCCCTATTAGATATAAATCCCCACCGCCTTCGGATCCGAAATGAAATGATAGGCCGAATCCTCCTGCTAATTCATTATATGCTCTATCTAAACCAGTTGTATCAGTAGTATCTCCTGAAGCATAATAATGATAAACTTTTACTTTTGTTGGAATTCCAAAATAATTCTCTTCATATATTCTTACGACTCTTGCCATTTCACCACCAATTTCATGTTTGTAAACAACCCATTGTTCACCCTGCGGTGCATCAAGTTTATATAACAAATCATTATCTGTACCTAATCCAGAACTACCGTACACATAATTGTTCACTGTATCTATTTTATAGTAAAATGTATGAGCCCAGGTGGTTGGGTTTATGTTTCTCTGGTACTGCGTAATATGAATATATCCATCTGCATCAGTTGAGTCAGACGTAGTAAAGGTTTGGACTGTATCAACATCAGGTCCCCCTCCATCAAAGAAATATTCCCACATATTACCAGTTTTATAAGGAAAGAAATCAGATGTATCGGGAGTTTGAGAAAATATTTTAGATGTACTCAATATTAATATTAAAGCTGCAAACGTATTTATTCTTTTCATAATTATTTCCTTTCATAAAATTTTTATTGTTTTTCCCAAACTAAGTAAAACCGGTAAAATAAATCGAATGAATAGAAGAATGCTTGAAAGGTTGAGTTGAAACCAGGGAGGTTTCATATCTGTTGAGACTCAGCCTCGCTGAGACTGGCAGAAGAATGCTGGCTAAAATAACTCTCATTGTTTCCCCAACAGAGAGAGAGTTAAATATCGTGCCAGGGTTTTTCATTAAAGGTATCCCATTATTAATTTTCTAAAAAATCTATTGGGATTTTCTTATGATAAGTATCTATAAACATAATCACCCATAACTTCCCAAATTATAACAACCCAACTTTTATTAAGAACAAATCAAGTTCATTACAACATTGCAAAAAGGAATTTTAAAAAGCAAGCTGTAAAATTTTATTCATAATTTTTTAACATCTGAAAATCTTTTAACAAACTCATCAACTGCAAATGCATCATCAACAGAATAATTTCCGATTTTTGTTCTTCTTAAGGAACTGAGCAAGCCACCGCAACCAAGCCTGTCTCCCAAATCATTGGCTATAGCGCGAATGTACGTTCCTTTAGAGCATGTAATTTCGAAATCTACATCAGGCAGGTTTATACCCGGTATCTTGAAATCAGAAACAACGACTTCTCTTGCTTCCCTCTCAACCTCTTTTCCTTTTCTTGCGAGACGATAAAGATTCTTCCCCTTATATTTTACAGCCGAATACATTGGAGGAGTTTGTTTAATCGTACCAAGAAATTCATTTCTTACTTTATAAATCTCCTCTGCGGATATATGGGCAAAAGGTTTTTCAGAAGTGATTTCTGTTTCTTTATCCATCGATGGAGAAGTTTTCCCAAGAGTTATTGTGCCGGTATAAGTTTTTTCAAGTGCCTGGTATTCAGAAATCGATTTGGTTTTTTTTCCTGTTGCAACTATCAGAAGTCCGGTTGCCCCCGGATCGAGTGTTCCTGCGTGCCCGACTTTCTTTACATTTATTGCCTGCCTGATTTTACGTACCACTTTGAATGAAGACCATCCGGCAGGTTTATCTACAAGAATTACCTCACCTTCTCCAAAATCGATTCCTTCAAAATCATTTGTCTCCTTTGTTATCATCCTTGTGTATTTTCTTTATCAAGTTTTCAATTTTCTCGACATAGTCCAAAGTATCGTCTATATAAAACCTGAGCTCGGGAATAAACCTGATCCGAATTCTTGAAGCGAGTTCCGATCTTATATAACCTGTAACGGCACCGATCTTTTCAAGAACAAATTCTCTTTTGTCTTTTTCAAAAACAGAAATATAAACCTTAGCAATTCGAAGATCCGGGCTAACTTTAACATTTGTTATTGTTATAAATCCTAAGGAAGGATCCTGAAGTTTGCGAAGAAATATAAAGCTAATTTCTTCTTTAATCAGATTTTCAACTTTTTCTATGCGGTGAGACATCTTTACAAATCCTTTTGGTGAACCTTCAAGGTTAACATATCGTTAACCCTTCTCTAACCTTGAAGGTTATCTTTAAGCAAGTTTTTTCTTAGTCTCTATAAATTTATATGCTTCAATCATGTCTCCAACTTTAATATCGTTGTAGTTTGCAATATTCAAACCACATTCGTAACCTGAATCAACTTCCCTAACATCGTCCTTAAATCTTCTTAATGATCCTATTTCTCCCTCCTGAACGACAATTCCATCTCTGATTAATCTTATTTTATTATTCCTCGATATTTTACCTTCCAAGACATAGCATCCCGCAACTGTTCCAGATTTAGGAACCTTAAAGGTATCTCTTACTTCCAGGGTAGCTACAACTTCTTCGGTTATTACAGGAGAAAGCAAACCTTCAAGAGCAGATTTAACCTCATTAATAGCATCATAAATTACATTATATAAACGAATATCAACCTTCTGGCTTTCAGCAAGCTTTCTTGCATTTATATTTGGTCTTACATGGAAACCAATTATAATGGCATCTGATGCCGAAGCGAGCAATACATCGCTTTCCGATATTCCGCCTACGCCTTTATGTATTACTCTTACAATAACTTCCTCGTTTGTTATTTTCATTAGAGAATCAGCCAGGGCTTCCACGGAACCATCAACATCGCCTTTAACTATTAGAGCTAATTCTTTTACCCCGCCAATAGTAATCCTTTTTGCAATTTCATCGAGTGTAATATGCCTTACCTGTTTTTGGTCCTGTTCTCTTTTTAGCTGCTGTCTTCTAACAGATATATCTCTTGCTTCTCTTTCAGACTCAACAACTATAAAAGTATCGCCTGCCTGGGGTGCGCCTTCAAAACCAAGAACGAGCACCGGGGTTGATGGTTCGGCATCAATAACTTTATTTCCTCTCTCATCAAACATTGCTCTTACTTTACCATGATAAACACCCGCCACAAAAGAATCTCCGATTTTTAGAGTGCCTTTCTGAACCAGAATTGTACCTGTAATTCCTCTTCCTTTATCAAGTTCGGATTCAACTACAGCACCGCGTGCTTCTCTGTCCGGATTAGCTTTTAAATCGAGTAATTCGGCTTCAAGAAGAAGCTTCTCCAGCAAGGAATCAACATTCTTCCCTGACTTTGCCGATATTTCCACACATTGAAATTTCCCACCCCACTCTTCTACAAGGATATTCCGGTCTGCCAATTGTTGTTTAATCTTTTCTGTATTAGCTCCCGGTTTATCAATTTTATTTATGGCAATTACCATAGGCACACTTGCTGCCTGAGCATGATTAATTGCCTCAACGGTCTGGGGCATAACAGCATCATCGGCTGCAACAACTATAACAACTATATCGGTAAGTTGGGCTCCTCTCGCACGCATTGCGGTAAACGCTTCGTGTCCCGGAGTATCGAGAAAAGTAATAAACTTATTATTCCCTATATCTACACGATAAGCACCAATGTGTTGTGTAATACCACCTGCTTCTCCCGCTACTACATTTGTTCTCCTGATATAATCCAGCAACGAAGTTTTACCATGATCAACGTGTCCCATAATTGTAATTACAGGGGGGCGGGGTTTTAATAATTCCGGTTTGTCGGGTAAGTCTTCAAGAACATCGGATGTATATTCTTCCTGGATCTCAACCTCAAAACCAAACTCATCTGCAACAAGCGTTATTGTATCTAAGTCAAGTCTTTGATTTATTGAAACCATTAAGCCTAACTCTATACATTTAGATATGACATCGGCGACAGGAACATTCATTAAATTTGCCAGCTCATTAACAGCTATATATTCATTAACCTTAATTTTGTTTTGTTCAAGAGATTTCAGTTCAAGCTGTTTTTCCTGCTCTGCTTCTCTTTCCTTCCTCTTCTTTTTTCTCTGCAGCGCTCTCCCTGCCATAACTGAATCATCCATACTAAGGAGAGTTTTTCTTATAGCTTCTTTAACCTCTTTTTCGTCAATCTCAAATTTTTTAACTCTCTTTCTCTTTTTGGCTACTACTGTTTCTTCTGCCAGTGTTTCAGTGGGTTTCTTTTTTGCTTTAGGTTTCTTTTTCTTCTTAACAGCGGGTCGGACTTTCCCCTTGTCGGTTCCCTCCTCGGATTTCCCAAGATCTATTTTACCAACTACTCTTAATCCCTTTCTTTTGTCAGCTTCAACTTCTTTAGGTGTTTTGAAATTTTTTTCTTCTGTTTGTGCAACCTCGACCACTTCTGCTTGTCCAACAGGGATTTCAATTTCCCCTTTTACCTTCTCCTCAACCTTTGTCTGAACCAATATTTCTTCAGCGGGTACTTCTATATTTGTTTCTTCAATCTTAACCGATTTTTCTTCAGCATCCTGTTCGGCTTTTTCCGTTCTTTTTTTATTGAACTCGGCAATCTTCTTATAATGTTTTTCTGCTTTCTCTATTTCTTTTTTAAAATGATCATTAATATCTTTGATCATTTCATCGTCAAGCATAGACATATGGGACTTTACATCGTGACCTTTGCCTCGCAAAAAATCTACAAGATTCTCTGCAGAGAGATTATACTCAGATGCAAGCTTGTAGATTCTTGGTTTCTTGGCTTTTGCTTCGGGCATAGAATGTCCTGTTATTCTTCCTCTTCTTCAAACTGTGATTTAATTAACTCGATAATTTCTTCGATTTTTTTATCATCAAGCCCTTCAATTTCTTTTAGTTTTTCCGGACCGGCAGTTAATACTTCAATAGCAGTATCGTAACGATGATTGATCAATAATTCATATATGTCATCACCAAGTTCTTCTTTAAGATCAATTAATTCAATATCCTCTTCGTACTCTTCAAATGGTTTTTCTTCCCTGATGACTTCAATTTCGTAACCGGTCAGTTTCATAGCAAGGCGAATGTTTACTCCATTTCTTCCAACCAGAAGAGAGACCTGGTCGCTATCGGCATTAACAACAGCTTTTTTTTGATCTTCATCAATTTCAATCTTTTTGAGTTTAGACGGTGCCAAAGCCCTTTGAATAAATATATATGGATCTTCGGAAAAATTTATTACGTCGATATTTTCGTTATTAAGCTCTCTGACGATGGCATGAATACGGACGCCTTTCATTCCTACACAAGCACCAACTGCATCTATCCGGTTATCCTGGGATTGTACGGCAATTTTTGCTCTTTCCCCTGGTTCTCTTGCTATCGATTTAATCTCAATTATCCCGTCGTATATTTCAGGTATTTCGATTTCGAAAAGTCTTCTTAAAAACATATTATCGGCACGTGAAATTATAATTACAGGTCCGCTGTTTCCTTTCTTAACCTCTTTAACAATAGCCCTTACAGTCTCTCCCTTTTTATATCTCTCAAAAGGTATCTGCTCGGGGCGGGGAAGAAGAAGTTCATTTTTATTATGGTTTACAAGTATATCGCTTCTCCTTATCTGATATATATCACCAACCACAATTTCTCCAAGCAGTTCTTTATATTCGTTGTAAATAACATCTTTTTCAATTTCGCGTATTTTTTGATTCAGACTTTGCTTTGCAAGAGTAATTAATCTTCTTCCCAAAGAAGCCAGTTCAATTTTCTCGACAAAATCATCGCCAACTTCGAGCCCCTCATCATTCCCTTTTTTGTTCACTTCCAGAACACTTATCTGTGTATTGGGATCTTCCACTTCTTCTACAACCTGTCGCTCTATATACAATTCAATATCTCCCCTATCCATATTAACTACAACGTCATATTTAGCTTCTTCACCATACTTCTTTTTAATCAGCAAACCAAATACTTCCTCGAGAATACCGCCTAAAACGTCTTTATCGATTCCCTTTTCCCTTACCATCTGGGCAAAGGATTCAACAATATCCATATTCATTGTTCGAAATCTCCTCTATGAAAAACTTATTATTACTTTTGCTCTTAAAATATCTTTAAAAATAATTATTAATTCTTCGTTATTGTTTAATAGAAACTTAAGTGTTTCGCCTTTCACCTCGATTAGCCTGGCAACAACTTTTTTTGTGTCGGCTTCCTGTTTATAACTTAATTCGAATTTTTTATTAAGATGCTTGAAAAATTGTTGAATAAATTTAAGCGGTCTATCAACTCCCGGTGAAGAAACATCAAGCCTGTAATTATCTTCCGGCTGAATTAAGCTCTGTAGCCTGCTATTTAGTTCTCTACTTACTTTTGAACAATCGTCTGCTGAAATATATCTTTCGCTATCTATATAAATTTCAATAACAGTGTTTTTATCGTGCCCTCTTATTGAAAAATCAATCAAGAAATAACCTAAATTGCTAATTACATCATCAGCTACTTCTTTAATATTTGATGCAGACAAATTCATACAAATAAAAATCGCCCTCAACAGGGCGAAAATAACTGAACAAAGCTACAATGAAATAATTCAATATGCAAGAAATATGTTTAATTCTGTTAAAATTTAACTATTCGGTGCAGCATCATATCTATAATCATATTAGAATTCTTAAAGATAATGAGGCTATATTTTACTATTTAAGTATTTTTTTGCATCTCTTACTACCCTTTGAATTATTCCCGTTAACCCCATATTCTTACCCATTGAAAGGGCTTCGCCAAATATTTTATAAACGAGATCCTCATCTATTTTAATTATGCTTTCGGGTTTTTCGCCGGATAAAGCTACAGCCAGAATTGAGCATAGAGCTTTTGCTGAAATCCCTTGCGGATTCTCAACTGCAAAAAAAAATTTTAGTGTCCCATCTGCATGGGGTAAAGTCCAAACATAAGCTCCTGATTCGCAAAAGGGAACCTTGTTCTCTTCGGGGAAAGGACGCTTTACAATTTCGGAAGGAACTTCTTTAAACCTTTCGGCATAATCTATAAGAATATCTCTCCTTTCCTGCTGATCAGAAACAAGTAATAGCATTTCTATTATCTCATTCAATTTTGAAGGATAGTTACTCATATTTTTAATTACTTTTCTATAGGAACATTCACAAGGTTGCCCCATTCGGTCCAGCTTCCATCATAATTTTTTACATTTTTATATCCAAGTAAATTTCTTAGAACGAACCAGGTGTGACTGCTTCTTTCACCAATTCTACAGTATGCAATTATTTCATCGCCGGGTTTAAGATTATTTTCTTTTTCATAAATTGCTCTTAATTCCTCGGCGGTTTTGAATGTACCATCATCAGGATTTATGGCTTTAGCCCATGGAATGCTTTTAGCCCCGGGTATATGCCCTCCTCTCAAAGCACCTTCATTAGGATAGTCCGGCATATGAAGCCTTTTACCAGAATATTCTTCAGGACTTCTTACATCGACAAGCAATCCTTTCTTATTAACATGTTGCATTACATTATCCCTGAATGCCCTGATTTTATTATCATCTCTATCGAGGGCTTTATATTCAGTAGAGGGATACCCCGAAATCTCTTTGGTAAGCTCCCTGTTTTCTTTCTGCCATTTAATTCTCCCTCCATCCATTACCTTTGCATTCCTATGACCAAAAAGCTGAAATACCCAATATGCATAGCAAGCCCACCAATTATTTTTATCACCGTAAAAAATTACAGTGATTTCAGGGGTTACACCTATTCTGGACATAAGATTTTCGAAACCTTCTTTCTGAAGATAGTCCCTTCTAACCGGATCATTTAAATCTGTAGTCCAGTCTACGTGTACAGCACCCTTGATATGCCCTGTTGAATAGAGCAACTGATCTTCATTTGATTCAATTATTCTTACATCTTTATCATTAAGATGTTCAGCTACCCATGAAGTTGAAACCAGAACATCGGAATTTGCATATCCCCTGTCTTTAATCTCAGTCATAGTACATCTCCTTTCTTCGTTCTTAAAGATAATTAATATATTATAAGAGCACTGAGATTCAACACATAATTAAATCAGTTCGGGCCGGAATTGGCTGGTATTTCGCTCTTATCTTTTCTTTTTCCTGAAGCGCTAAAAACTTTTAGCAAAATAAACCCGGCAATTGCCCCAAGTAAGCAGGCAAGTGTCATTAGAACTATTAAAGACATTTCAAACTGCCAAAAGAAGGCTTTTACCGCAATCACTTCTGTATTTTGAGTAACAAAAATGGTAAACAACACAATAATTACCATCAGTGTTATTACTTTAGTTCGCATATAACTCCTTCGGATTATTTATCCTGGGATTGAATAACGATCGGAACATTGCTGCTTTTAAAATGAATATCTCTTTGGGGGAAAGGAATTTTAATTCCGTGTTTTGTAAACTTTTCAAAGATAGCATAATATAACTGGCTCCTCAAAACCCCGGGACGATTAATATATTCCCGTGTCCATACCCGTAAATTAAACACGAGCGAGCTTTCACCAAATTTATCAAACAAAACATCCGGTTTCGGCACTTTTAAAACTCCATCATTTTCTTCTGCTACTTCAAGAAGGAATTTTCTTACTCTTTGTGGATCTTCTTGGAACGAAACATCAACAGGAAAATTTAAACGAATATTTCTATCAATATGACTCCAGTTAATAACCGTTGAAGAAATAAATTCGGAATTGGGAACAATTATAGAAATATTATCATTGGTTATTATTGTTGTGGAGCGCATCGATATTCTTACAACGTCCCCGGCAACTTTCCCTACTTCAATCCTATCCCCTACTTTAATGGGTCGCTCAAAAAGTATTATTATGCCGCTTACAAGATTATTTGTTATGTTCTGGAGACCGAACCCGATACCGATACCTAAAGCACCTGCAAGAATTGTCAGAGTGCTCAAGTCTACTCCGACTGTTTGCAAAACTATAATTAACCCGACAGTTAGAATTACATACCTAATGATTGTGCCTGTCGCAATTCTAACTCCAAGATCAATTTTACTTTTTTCAAGAAGCTTATAGACAATCCACTTTCTAAGCTTTCCTGTTACGTAAAAAAGAATAATCGTCAGGAAAAAGAAATAAACTATTGTCCAGAGGGTAATCTCGGTATTTCCAACAGAAGTAACGGGAACACTTAGAAATTCCCTGACCTGAAAGAAAATATTTTTGATTTCCTGCCACATACTTTAATTGTTAAGATTGATACAGATATTTTTTGCCGCTGTTTAGTTACTAAAAGTTACTTAAAAGCAATTTTAAAAAAAAGAATACTAACAGCAGATTAAAACGGAAAGAAATATGGTATCAACAGCGAGGCTGCAAGCCAGAAAATAATATTAAGAGGAGCCCCGACTTTTAAAAAATCAGAAAACTTATACCTTCCTACGCTATATATCATAGTATTTGTCTGGTATCCAACCGGTGTCATAAAACTTGCCGACGAGCCAAACATTACTGCCATAATAAGAGGACGTGGATCAACATTCATTGAAACAGCAGCACTTATAGCAATAGGGGTAAGTAAAACTGCAGTAGCATTATTCGACATAGTCTCCGTAAGAAGGGAGGTCAACAAATACAAAGCTGCTACAATAGCAACAGGTCCCAGGCTTCCCAACCAGCTAATTAATAGGTTTGAAATCAAAACTGCGGCTCCCGTTTTTTCTAAAGCTAATCCAAGCGAAAGAATTCCCCCCAAAAGAAAAATTATTTTCCATTCGATAGCCTGGTATGCTTCTTCAAGCTTAAGGCAGCCAACAAGCACTAATAATATACTGCCGATTAATGCTGAAGCCATAATAGGAAGTGTCCCCGAAGAAGCAACTACAACAACTCCCCCTACGATAGCTACAGCAGGAATAATTTTTCTTTTCCGGTATTTTTGAACTTTAACATCAGAAACAAGAACAAAATTCGGATTATTTTTTAGGTAATCATAGTTCTCTTTCCTGACATCTATTAAAAGAGCATCGCCAGCGTTAAGCCTTGTTCTGCCAATTCCTTCGTGAAGTAATTGCCCCCTGTGCCTTAGAGCTAAAGTTGTAGCTCTGAATTTATTCCTGAAATCAATTGATTTTAAAGTCTGTCCTTCAAGTTCTGAATTCGGGGCAACTATTGCTTCAACAAGTAAAATATCAGCTGCCTCAATATCTTGTTGTTTTATCTTTAAATCTGACTTTAATTCGACCCCCACTCTTTCCTGGATTGTGCGTATCTTTTCAATATCGCACCTTACTCTTAAAACATCATACGGTTCAAGAAAGATTGTACTTGTGGGTCTGAGCAATCTTTGACTATTTCTTACTACATAAAGTATATCAAGGTCAAGTTCTTTTACTAAGGGAGAATCAATTAATCTTTTACCGATTGATTTCGCTTCGGGCAAAATAACAATGTCCGTAAGGTAGTCGTTCATTCTAAAGCTTTGTGTAAGATCATTATCATCCTGCCTGTTGGGTATAAGTCTTACACCTATAAAAACCATATAAAGAGTACCTATTGCAAAGAAAATTATTCCCATTGTTGTAAACTCAAACATTCCGAGTGCAGGCTGACCATGCTGCTCGACTATTGAACTAACCAGTATGTTTGTTGAAGTTCCGATTAACGTACAAACCCCTCCAAATATCGAGGCAAACGAAAGCGGCATTAAAAGTTTTGAAGGACTTATGCTATTGTTCCTGGCAACACTCAATAAGATTGGAATAAAAACAGCAACTACAGGCGTATTATTCATAAATGCTGAAATCATAGCTACAACACACATAGTAACAAATAGTGCAAACCAGAAACCGTATTTAAACATTCTGGTAGATATATTACCTAAAAAAAGTAACGCCCCGGTTTTATTTAAAGCAGCACTAATTATAAACATAGCTCCTACTGTAATTGTAGCAGGATTACTAAAACCGCTAACTGCTTCCCCCGGTGTAATTATTCCTGTAGCTAACAATGCAACCATAACAATAATAGCTGCCAGATCTACTGGCATTTTTTCCAGCGAAAAAAGTACAATTGTTCCGAGAAGAATTAGAAAAACTATTATTATTTCTAATGTCATAAAGCCGTTTATAGTGTAAATAGTTCAGGGAGGCAAGATAATGATATTATCGTGTTTAGTAAATAAGGAGAAACATCAAAATAAGGCGGAATTATTTAGTAAAATCCGCCAAAGGGAAATGCCGATTATGCTCTTGTAAAAAGCATTCTTTAGTTATTCACAAGCTTTTTATTCAACAAAGAAATTTTCTCACCAATTTCACTTTTCTCTTTTCCAGATAAAGTTAATTGCTTTATAGAATTATATTCATCGAGAGCTTCTTCATACAATCCAAACTCATACAATATATTCGCAAAGTAAATTCTGTATTGTGCCTTCTCTTTTGTAGAAGGATACTTTCTAAAAGTTTCCTTAGCTGTTATAACTGCCGATTCCTTAAAACCATTCTCCGCAAGCTGTACAGCACCGTTTATTCTTTTCAATCCGAAATCATCCGGCTGTATGATTTCCTTTACATCGCCTTCCTCTTTAGTTCCGTATACAGCAGTTGTTTTACCATTGTTCTTTTCTTTTTCCCTGGGAGCGTTCATCATATCTTCCATTGCAAGGGCAAGTAGTAATTCATCAATCGTCATTTTCTTAATGCTTGAAACAGGAAGTGCTGACGATTCCCTTAAAGTAAAGCTTATTCCTTCTCCCGATATCTTTACAGAAGATTTTTTATTTGCAACTATAAATGAATTCGAAGAGAGAATGGTTCCTTCTTTTACTTCAACCCATTTATCATTTGGATCCAAAACCTTAACAGACCCCGTTACTTTTTCTGCTTTGAACGACTGGCAAAATGTTACGCTCGTGATTGTTATTATAAATAATATAAGTCTTTTCATTTTAAAACCTCAGATTAATAAATATTTATTATCTCAACTGTTCCCTTGGCAATCCCTAAATCCCTGATTGCTTCCTTATTAAATTTCTCAATCCCGGCACTCCAGGCAGTATTAAAATCGCTCAACGAAGTGGTTTCAACAGGTATCCAGATTTCATCATCGCCATCTTCATTTTTCCTTAAAAAA